>ENA-UONY01000697-UONY01000697.1-human-gut-metagenome-genome-assembly--contig:-CS9-NODE-697-length-36392-cov-6.161516_pt1 | contig 36392 bp, 32 predicted proteins | sample MGYA00242465_ERZ724012 | MGnify/ENA metagenome assembly ERZ724012 | reverse complement strand
CACGCGCAACGAGGCCATCGAGGCGCTGCGAAACGGCGAAGTGGACATTGTTGCCGGCATCAACAAAACGCCCCAGCTCGAGAAGGAATTCCTCTTCTCATCTGCGGATATGGGGCTCGATGGCAATCCGCTCTACTTCGCGGTGAACAAGAACCGCGGCGATCTGCTGGCCGAGCTTGATCAGGCACAGGAGGATCTGCTGGCGAACGATCCGAACTTCTTGGCGGAGAACCGGAAGAAATACTATGCCAACAGCGGCATGACCACCGCGCTCACCGAGAACGAACACGCCTGGCTCGAAGAGAAGGGGTCGATCACGCTCGGGTACCTTTCGGACAACCTGCCCATCTCTGGCCATGATGACCAGGGAAAACCGACCGGCGTGCTGGGATCGGCGCTTCCCATCATGGAAGAATATCTGGGCATTCCCATCAAAACGAAGGCGTTCGATAGCCGCTATGCGATGCGCGAGGCCATCAAGAACGACGAGGTCGACGTGATCTTCCCCGTGTATGACGACGCGTGGTCGCGCGAAAAGGAAGACCTCTACCAGACCACGCCGCTCGTTGAGGACCGCATCATGATCGCTTACACCGGCGACTACGACGATAACGTGCTCAAACGCGTTGGTTCCACCGAAGCGGCCATCGGGCAGCAGGAGTTCTTGGAGCAATACGACCCGAGCGCGGAGCTGGTGAACTACCCTTCGCGCGATGAAGCGTTCAGGGCGATGTCGCGCGGCGAGGTCGACAGCGTTATCGGCAACGCGAGCATCATGCAGCTGTTCATTGCCGAACATCCCGAATACGACTCGTTCAACACCGCATATCTCGAGGCCAGCGAAGGTTTTTCTTTCGCCGTGAGCCGCAATGAGCCTACCCTTGCGGTGATCATGCAAGAGGCCACGCAGCAGATCGACGACACGCTGATCACGAACGCGATGATCCGCTACTCCGAGGCGCGCGCACCCTTCTCGTTGGTTGAGGTGATCAGGCATTATGCGCTGCCGCTTCTTGTGATCGGTCTCGTGATCATTGCCACGATCGTGATCGTGTTCTTGCGTTATCGCAGACAGGTGAACCTCTTCAACAAGCACCAGGCTGCCGCGCGCGAGGCGCTCCAGACCGCGCTTGATGCGGCCGACAACGCGAGCGCCGCCAAGACGAGCTTCCTTTCGAACATGAGTCACGACATTCGCACGCCGCTCAATGCGATCATAGGCATGACCGCTATTGCGGGCGCCAACATAGATGACAAAGGGCGCGTGAAGGATTGCCTGGCGAAGATCTCCTCTTCAGGCAAGCACCTGTTGTCCCTGATCAACGAGATATTGGATGTGTCGAAGATCGAATCGGGGCGCATCGAACTCTCCGAGGAGCCATTCAATCTTTCCGTGATGCTGAAGGATCTGGTTGACATCAACCGGCCGCAAGCCAACGCGAAGCAGCAGAAGGTGATCATTCGCGTGAAGGATATCGTTCACGAAGAAGTGATCGGTGACCACGTGCGCCTGCAGCAGATCTACACCAACCTGGTGAGCAACGCGATCAAATACACGCCCGAGGGCGGCACGATCGATATCACGCTGGAAGAGAAGAACGCGGGCAGCGCGAAGATCGCGCAGTTCGACTTCACCGTGAAAGACAACGGCATCGGCATGAGCAAGGATTACCTGCCGCATGTGTTCGACGCGTTCTCGCGCGCTGAGCGCAAGGAGGTCGCGGAGCAGCAGGGCACGGGGCTTGGGCTGCCGATCGCGCTTTCGGCGGCGCGCATGATGAATGGCGACATCGAGGTGAAAAGCGAGCTGGGCAAAGGCTCCACGTTCACCGCCACGGTGTTCCTGAAGATCGCCGAGCTGGACGAGAGTGTGTACGAAGAGTTCATCGACTTGCCCGTGCTCATCGTGGACGACGACGAGGTAGTGTGCGAATCGACGCATATCATGCTCCAGGATCTGGGCATGAAGCCAGAATACGTGCTGTCTGGGCGCGAAGCGGTGGATAGGCTTGTGGATGCCGAGGCGGCGGGCGAGCAGTTCTTCGCCGTGATCATCGACTGGATCATGCCGGGCATGGACGGCGTGCAAACGATCCGCGAGATTCGCAAGCGGACGAACGAAGATGTGCCGATCATCGTGATCTCGGCCTACGATTGGACCGAGATCGAGAAGGAAGCGCGCCAGGCGGGCGCGAGCTTCTTCGTGAGCAAGCCGCTGTTCAAGTCGCGCTTGAAGCAGCTGTTCGTTGAGCTGTTGGGGGCCGAGCCTGCGCAGAAAGACGTTGAGGAGAAGCTCGACGTGACGCAGATCGATTTCAGCGGCAAGCGCGGATTGCTGGCGGAGGACAACGAGCTGAACGCCGAGGTGGCAGCCGCTTTCTTGGAGGCGGCCGGCTTCAAGCTCGAGCGCGCGCTGAATGGGCAGGAGGCCTTCGAGATGGTGCGCGACCGGGAGCCGGGCTATTACGATTGCGTGTTCATGGACATGCAGATGCCTGTGATGAACGGGCTCGACGCCACACGCGCGATCCGCGAGCTGCCGCGCGAGGATACGGACTACGACGCGCTGCCGATCTTCGCCATGACCGCGAATGCGTTCGTGGACGATGTGCGCAAGACCAAAGAGGCGGGCATGAACGGGCACTTCGCCAAGCCGCTCGATTTCACTGTTTTGCTCACGACGCTGCATCAGCGGTTGAATAAGTAAACAATTCCAACCGCGCTTCAACAGATTGTTGACAGAGCCCTCGAGTGCTGAAATTCGAGGGTGCCCCTTCCTATAATGAGTGGAACACGCTAAGAAAAGGTGACAAACTACCTGGTCGTTCGACACCAAAACAGAACGGCCCGGGTCGTTCGCCATCTGTTAAAGGAGGGGTTTTGATGGAACTCAAAGATTCACAATCCTGGAGGAATATGGAAACCGCGCTGAACGCTGAGGCGTTGGCTTATGTAACGTACACCTTCTTCGGGCAGCAGGCGCGCAAAGACGGCTATGTGCAGATCTCCGACATCTTCAACGAGACCGCCGGCAACGAATTGGCGCATGCAAAGCTGCTGTTCAAGCGCTTGCATGATGGCGAGATTCCGCACGTGCTCGATGGACTGAAGGCCGCGGCTGGCTCCGAGCATTTTGAAGCCGACGATCAGTATCCCGCGTTCGCAAAAGTGGCGCGCGAAGAAGGCTTCGACGAGCTGGGCGATTTCTTCGACAACTTGGCAGCGATCGAGGCAACGCACGAAGAGCGCTATAACGTGCTGACCGAGCGCATCAAGAACGACGAGGTGTTCCGTCGTGAAGAGGCGCAGGTTTGGTACTGCACCGTGTGCGGGCATCTGCACATCGGCAAGGAAGCGCCCGAGAAGTGCCCGGTGTGTGCGCATCCGCGCAGCCACTTCGAGATTCGCGCCACGAACTACTAAGGTGACAAACTACCCGGTCGTTCGTCACCAAAGTTGACGAATTGCCTGAGGTGGTAGAAGGCGACATCGTTCGTCGCCGGAGTTTGCGGCACAGGTTGTTCGTTGTCTGGTGGCAAACTGCCTGGTCGTTCGCCATCTGATTGGTCGTTCGACATCTGGTCGTTCGCCATCTGATTGGTCGTTCGACATCTGGTCGTTCGACATCTGGTCGTTCGACACCTGAGTGTTCGTCACCTGATTGGTCGTTCGACACCTGAGTGTTCGTCACCTGATTGGTCGTTCGACACCTGGGCGTTCATCACCAAAAACAAAATGACCCTGGTTTTGGATCGCGTCCATTGCCAGGGTCATTTTCGTATTTGTGCGCTATGGCGAGCTCTTAGCAAACGCGCTTCGCGAACGTGGGATGGAAGTATTCCATCGACTGAACGCGTACACCCTTGCCGCTTCCGGCTGCGTGGATGTAGGTGCCGTCTTCAACATAGATACCTACGTGATACACACCCGATCCGGAACCCCAAAAGAGCAGGTCGCCGGGTTGCAATTCATCCATCGAGACCGATTCGCCAAGGGCTGCCTGGCCAGCAGCGGTGCGCGGAAGTTCCATTCCGAGCGCCTTGTCGAAGCAGTAGCGGGTGAATCCAGAGCAGTCGAATCCGCGCGGGGTGGTGCCGCCGTAGGAATAGGGGCTCCCTTCGAGCGAAAGTGCCGTGTCGAGAAGATTGGAAACCTTCGCCTGCTGAACGAGCGACGAGCTTGCGTCGAGGATCGCGTTGGAGATTTCCGGCTGGACCGCTGCGTGGAATTCGGAAACTTCCGTATTCGTTTCAGCGGTTGATGCTTCGTTGTCCGCGAAAGCGACAGAAGGCATCATGATCAACAGGGCGACTGCGAGACCGAGCAGGGTCGGCAGTGCGGTTGCGCGCAACTTTTGTACTTGCAAATAACATCCTTTTAACGGGTTCGCGGCAAGCGGGTCTTGCGAACGATTCAGTTGGCTACGGTGGTGCTGGCGCGAATGCGTTTGCTTTTGTTTTGCTCCTTATGCTTCGCACTGGAGGCTACCTCCGCAGGTACAGACGCTGCGTCCAAGAAGACCGCTCGGACGATACACGCAAAAAGAGAGCTTGAGCAACTCGCTACGAAATGGTTCGGTTGTGTGGTGTGTTTCGTAACAGGATGATTACATCAAAACGCGATGGCATCTCTACCATCGCGTAGCTGCTAAACTATTCGATTCGCTATCAGGGCGGCGCCTGCGTAGTAAAGCCTACGAGTCTTGCGCGGGTGGCGCAAGAAAAGGCGATTTTTCTTCACGTTTTGTGCGCGCGAACTACGCGCAATCTTCACGCTATCTTTGCAGGAACTCCACAACTCGATCGCGTTCGCGGCCGTATCGCGCAGAAAGCGCAAGATGTTGTGGCAGGTGCGGGGCGAACGCACAAGCGTGCACCGTGAGATGGAACGGTTGGTTTTGCCCTGTGAACGGGGACACGCTCACACGACCACCACATTTGATCGAGCAGCATTTTGGTGTCGAACGACTGGGTAGTTTGTCACCTTACGATTTCTTCGGTGACCTTCGCTGGTTCGGGCAATTCCGCTGCGCAATGAGGACAACGCGTTGCGCCTTCGTTCACTTCTTCGAGGCAGAAGGGGCACATAGGTTCTTTGGTGATGACCTCTTCGCCGCGCTTGTTCACCTTCTTCGCGATAGCGCCGCCCGCGTTGTGCAGCTTGTTGATGCCCTTGATGAGCAGGAACACCACGAACGCGATGATGAGGAAGTTGATGATCGCGCTGATGAAAGCGCCGAAGTCGATGCCGTTCGGTGTGCCTGCCACCGGAATGACCAGGCCCGAGACGCCCGTGCCGCCGCCCGTAACGAGCACGATGAAGGGCTGGACGATATCGCTGACGAACGACGTGACAATAGCCGTGAAAGCTGCGCCGATAATGATGCCGACCGCCATGTCCATCACGCTTCCGCGGCTGATGAACTCTTTGAATTCGCTGATGAATTTCATGATCCTCACCCTTGCTCGTTCGTTTGGGCGCAGGGAATTCGCGCCCTCTTCATTCGCTTGTTCGATTCACCCTTCGAGCATAGCAAGAGCGTTCGCGGGGCACGCAGAGGCGCCTATTTTGTTTCTGTCGTGAAACCGCGCTGATATATTTCGGAAGGAGAGCTTCGGCTTGCTACTGCGCGAAAAGGTGTCGAACGACCGGGTAGTTTGTCACCTTTTGCGGGCGCCGACCGTGTAGAGCGCGCTTGCGAAGGGCAGCCACATGCCCGCGAGGAGCCAGCCGCCGAGCACGTCGCTCGGCCAGTGAACGCCCACGTAGATGCGCGAAATGCCGATGAGGATCGCGAAGATGACGAGGATGATGCCGGGCACGATGGCCACGTTGTAGGGAACGCCTTTGCGGTTCAGCGCGCGGAAGATGAGCAGGCCGATCATGCCGAGCACGATGAGCGAGCAGAAGCTGTGCGCCGAAGGGAACGAGAACGACCCTGGGATGGGCACGAGCGTTTCGGCGCCGGGGCGCGGGACGGCGAAGATGAACTTCAGCGCCTGCACGCACACTACGGCTAGGAGGACGTTCGTGGCGAAGAAGGCGAGGCTGTCCCACTTTCGCGCGATGACGAGTATGGCGCAGACGATCAGGCAAAGCGCCGTCATGGGTAGCAGATCACCCAGCGTGGTGATGGTAACGAAGAAGCCATCGAGCATGCCGCGGGTGCCGTGGACGAGCGCGTTGATCGTGGCGTTGAACGAATCGATGGCTGGCGCCTGATCGGCAATGGCGAGCGCGAGCAGTGCGAAGCACAGGAAGAACGCCACGAGCGGGATGCGCGTGGCGCGCCAGGCCGCACCGGCATCGAGACGCAGCAAGTTGCGGAAGGCCTGCTCGAGCGACGGGCTCTTGATGTAGCGATAGCGAGGCGCAGGTTTCTTGCGCTTCGTTGGTTTTTGGCGCGCGGCAGCTGCGGGCGTGGGCGCGGGCTTGGACGTGGACTCAGGTGCGGGCTTGGGCTTCTCGCGCTTGGTGGGCTCGGGGCGCTCGATGGGCGTTGGCGTAGACTCGGGCGCGGGTTTTTCGCGCTTGGTGGGCTTGGGGCGCTCGACGGGCTCGGGTGCAGGAGCTGGCGCGGGAGCTGGTGTGAGCCTCATGCGCTTCGTGGGTTTTTCCTGCGGAGTCTGCTTTGGACGCTCGAAAGGTGTCGAACGACCGGGTAGTTTGTCACCTTTTTGCTCATCCAAGGCATCGAGCTCGCGCGAGAGTTCATCGACATACTCGCCAAGGTCTTCAGCGGGGTCTTCGGCTTCCTCAACAGCTTCTTCAGCAGTTTCCTCGTCGACGAGTTCATCGGCGATCTCTTCTTCGGCCTCTTCTTCTGTCTCTTCTTCGACCTCTTCCACAACCTCTTCTACAGAATCCTCAACGGGACTTTCTGCGAGGTCTTCGACAGTCTCTTCCGAATCCTCAGCGGGATCTTCGCCGATTTCTTCGATGATCTCTTCTTCTATGGGCTCTTCGTCCGAATCAATAAAGGGAGTTTCATCAGCCTGTTCCAGCTGTTCTTCAGCAAGCTCTTCCGGTTGTTCTTCATCGGCCTGATCCGGTTGCTCTTCAATAACCTCGAGCTCTTCGACGATTTCTTCCGCTTGTTCGTTTTCGGGGGAATCGTCTAGAGGCAGAGATTCAGAAGGAGACTCGTTTTCGGGGTCTTCTGATTCATCTGATGGCAGATTCCCGGGCAATTTGTCGCCCTGGCGCTCGAAAGGTGTCGAACGACCGGGTAGTTTGTCACCTTTAGTAACTTCTTCTACTGCGGAATCTTCGACGGCCTCTTCAACAGCCTCTTCAGCGGAGTCTTCGACAGTTTCTTCGTCGACCTCTTCCGCGATCTCTTCAGCAAAAGGTGTCGAACGACCGGGTAGTTTGTCACCTTCGTGATGCGTGAATTTCGTAGGAGCGACCGAATGACGGCGGCGCGCTTTCTTAGCCCAAGCCTTCTTTTCGCCCGGCACCCGATCGCGCGACCTGGTCAAACCAGCTTGCTGACCAGCAGCATGCGCTTGCGGGGAGTCTTCTTCGCGATGTGGCGGTTGCGCTGTGCTCACCGTTTCAGTCCTTTCCGTTTCATCTATTGTAGCGAAAGCACTCCCCTCTCGCAGGCGAAACAGAAATAAGGCGGCGGGCTATTTCTCGATCGGGTTTTCGGGGTCGCTCGCCCAATCGTCGAAGCTACCCAGATAAAGGTAAAGGCGCTGATAACCTTCGGCCTCAAGCAGATCGCACGCCTGCTTGGCATGGCGGCCGACCTGGCAATACACGATGATGGGGCATTCTTCAGTGAAGGCGTGGCGGCGACATTCCTTCGAGAATTCGTCGGCCTCTTCCGCACCGAAGCGATCGAAATCCGCGACGCATACGTTTATGGCCGTGGGAATGTGGCCTTCGTCGTAGAGTTCGGCGGGGCGAACATCGATGATGGGAAGCTTTCCGATATGCGATCTAACGAATTGTGCGTCCACTATTTGAGCGGCCATGAGTATCACTTTCTTTCACGTTGCGCGCACATAAGCGTTTGGCAGCATTGTTGCTGGAAGCGTGTGTAATCTGAGGTCGATACTACGCTCGCCTGTGTTGCACATGCGTGGGACGAAGTGACTGTTTGTTTTTCGCGGCTTTCTGTTTACCGTTCTGTAACGAGATGCACACAAATCAAAACTGCCGCCCCATTCCGAGCGACAGTTCCATCAATTCGCTATGTGCTGTAAGAATCGCAGCCAAAACGCTTACGACTCTTTCTCTGGCAGAATCTCGATCCAACAGCCGTCGGGGTCTTCGATGAAATAGAGGCCCATGGCGGGGTTGTCGTGCACCACGCACCCCATTTCGTCGTGGAGCTTGCGGGCTTCTTCCATGTCGGGCACGCGGAAGGCAATGTGGGTGTCCTTGCCGCCATTGTTATAGGGCTCGGTTACGCCCTTGTTCCAAGTGAACTCCAGTTCAAACGGGCTTTTTTCGTTAGACGCGAAGACGATGACCCATGAACCATCTTCAGGCCCTTTTCTGCGCGTTTCAGTTATGCCGAGCGCTTTCTCGTAGAACGCCAGCGTCTTTTCGAGATCGAGCACATGCGTGCAGCGATGGACGCATTTTCCGACAACGGTCATAGTGTCCCCTTTCGCTAAAGATAGCAAACTACCAGATACCTATTATTCGGCGTTCTCTTCGAGGCGGAAGGATTCTTCGAAGGTTGCGCGACCCATCTTGATGCCGCCCATGATGTGCAGGTGCAGGTGCGGAACGGTGGAGGCGGAATCTTCGCCGGTGTTGATGTTCACGCGATAGCCAGAATCGTACACGCCCTTGATCTTGGCGATCTCGGGCACCACGGAAAGCAGATGGCCGAGCAGCTCGGGATCGGGGTTGTCGTTGAGGTTTTCGTAGTGCTTCTTGGGCACGACGAGCGTGTGGACTGGGGCTTCAGGTTCGATATCGTCGAAGGCATAGCAGACTTCGTCCTCGTAAACCTTCTTCGACGGAATCTCTCCCGCTATGATCTTGCAAAACAGGCAATCATCAGCCATGATGGCACCTTTCTCTTTGAGTTTGGTAGCTCTATTATAGCGCCTCAGGCGACAAACTACCCAAGGAAGGCGCCGGTCTGGCGATCCCAGAGATGCGCGTATTCGCCGCCAGCATCGATCAGGCTTGCGTGCGTGCCGTCTTCGACGATCTTGCCGTTGTCCAGCACCACGATGCGGTCGAGCGAGGCCACCGTGGAAAGACGGTGCGCCACCACGATGGACGTGCGCCCTTGCATGAGGTTCGCGAGCGCGCCCTGCACGAGTGCCTCGCTTTCGGAGTCGAGCGCGCTGGTAGCTTCGTCCAGCACGAGAATGGGCGCATCGGCCAGAATGGCGCGCGCGATCGCGATGCGTTGGCGCTGGCCACCAGAGAGTTTGATGCCGCGCTCCCCCACCATCGTGTCGAAGCCGTTGGGCAGCTGTTCGATAAATTCGAGTGCGTTCGCCTTTTCCGCAGCCGCAACGATCTCTTCGCGGGTTGCATCGGGTTTGCCGTAGGAAATGTTCTCGAGAATACTGCGGTGAAAGAGCAGCGCCTCCTGCGGCACATAGGCGATCTGGCGGCGCAGGCTTTGCTGCGAACACTTCGAGATGTCCTGGCCATCGACGAGCACTTCGCCCTGCTGAACATCGGAAAGACGCAGCAGGAGCTTCGTGAGTGTGGTCTTGCCCGAGCCCGATTGGCCCACCAGACCCACGCGCTGGCCACCAGGGATGTGGAGGTTGAGGTCGGTGAACACGGGCGTGGCGTTCGCCGCGTCTTCGTAGGTGAAGCCGATGTGTTCGAAGTCGATGTTGCCAGCTTTGACCTGGAGCGCAGGCGCGTTCGGCACATCGGAGACAAGGCGCGGTTCGTCGAGGATGCGGGTCATTTCGGAGGCGTCGCCGAAGACCTTGTTCAGACGCGCGAGCATGGAATTGATCATGTTGAAGCGCATCGTGAGGTTGTAGGTGTAGGTGAACATCATCACGAGCGTGCCGGCGCTGATGCCGAACCACGCGTTGCCGCCCGCGGTGAAGATCGAGACGATGGACATGATCACCACGATGAGCGAGCTTGTCATGATGCCGCGCTTGATGGTGGCGCGCATGGAGCGGGAATCGGCGCGCATGGCTTCGAGGGAGGCGTCGGTGAAGAGGGTGCGTTCGTAGTCTTCGCGGCCGTAGGTTTTGACCGCCAGAATGTTCGTGACGGAGTCGGAAAGTACGCCTGACAAGCGGTTTTGCGCGGCAGCGGCTGCGGCGGAGAGCGGAGTGATCTTGCGGAACATGATGTAGGCCACGGCGATGTAGATCACGAGCATGACCGTGAGGACCGCCACGTAGGAGGGCACGATGGGCGCGAGAATGCCGATGGTGCAGACGATGGCGATGACGGTGGGCAGCAGCGAGAGCAGCGTGGTTTCCACGAGTAGCGAGTACGAGGTCATGAACTTCGTGGTCTGGCTGACGAGCGAACCGCCGAAGCGGTTGGTGTGGAAGGTCATGGACTGGTTGGAGAGCGTGTCGAAGCAGAGGCGCGCAAGGTTGTAGTTGCCGTTGATCTCGGTCTTGAAGATGGCGTAGTCCTGGAGCTTCGAGCAGACTTGGCCGACCACGTTCACCAGGATGAGGGCGATGATGTAGGGGCCGAAGACCTCCCACACCTGGTCGGGGCCGACCGGACCGAGCTGGATGCGATCGACGATGAGCGACATGACGAAAGTGTTCGCGTAGGTGAGCAGGCCGACGAAGCCGATGGTGGCGATGACACCCAGGATGAAGGGCCAGGGGCGCTTCTTCGTGATCTGCCAGAAGAAGTAGAGCGTGCGCTTGATGGTGGCGGAATCTTGGCGCCTGCCGCGGGTTGAGGTTGCGGGTGTGTCTTGGGGGCTTTCGCCGCGGTTGTTGCGGTTGCCGTGGGTTGGGGTCGTGGTTGCGCCCTGGGGGTGTTCGCCGTGTTCGCCGTGCGTAGGGATGGCTGAAGTGGCGGCTGCGGAAGCCGCTGAAGGTGCCTGGGTCTTCGCCATGATGAGCCGCCTAATCTTCGAGCGCTTCGAGGATGGATTCGCACAGGCGGCCGCGCGCGTTCGGGGCGTCGGTTGCTTCGTCGATGCCGTTCTCGATGAGCTCTTCGCCGATGGCATCATCGATCGCGAGGCGATCGTCGGTCGAGAGGTTCTTGAAGTTCGTGGGCAGGTCGAGCTCTTTGAGGAGCGCCTTTTGTTCAGAAGTAAGTGGCATCGCTTCCCTTTCGTTGTTCGTGAAAACTATAGCATCTTGCCCACGAACACGCTAAGTCACGCTGTTCAGTTGCGTGCTCGACCAGGAGCGTCTTGGCTCGATCAAGCGGAGAGGGTAAGACACGAAGGAGGCTTTCTTTGCTCACCAAAAGATGGCATCAGATTAAGCAGAAAGCTCTTTTTCGAGGATCTCTTGTAATTTAGGAATGTCGAACTGAATGGTATTCCAAGCCCAAAGCGGATCTACAACACCATAATCATGCGCGATGATATTACGAAATCCTCTAATTGCAGGCCAGGGAATATTTCGATGGGATTCGGTGTACTCTGCGCTCAACGCTCCAGAAAGTTCGCCAATTTGAAAAACTGGCATTAAAAGCATGTCGAACAAGGCAGAATCATTGATGAACTTGTTTTCATCTATACCATAATCTGCAATGCGCTGCTCAACCGCATGACAATAATCGAGCAACTGCTTGATTATCAGCTTATCTGCCTCGTTCATAGAGCAGCACCCTGTCTCTCAGGTATCCCTTGTAGGCGAATTCGTACAACCCATCTTGCGAGACCATATCGATTGGAATATTCAGACTATCTTCAAGGGCTGATACGAAAGCTCCAGCGTTAAAAAGTGAAAATGTGCTTCCTGTTTCAAGACATAAATCGATATCGCTTGCTTCGGTTGCCTCATTGCGCGCGTATGAACCGAACAGGTAGATGCGCTCTATATCAAAATCGGAAGCGATCGACTTCGTGACTTCGGCTATGTCATTCAGCTGCAACATCAATCGAACTTTCTTTTCCCTTGCTAGATGCAATTTACAGTATAGATGATTCAACTTTCGTTGCCCATCTTTAGGGATTGATAAAAGAGAGGGAAGCAGTGGGCAATTTATCATCCGCAAAGATCAAGAAGGAGGGGCAACAACACCTGAGAGGGTGCCAATAGCAATCGTTGCGACAATGAGCACGAAGACCGTAAGGATTGCGAAAGGCCATGTTTTGCGACGCGGAAGGAATTTCGCTTTCGGGAAGAGCTTCCGCAAAGGGCGCAGATCGAGCAAATAGTACACCAGTACCGTAATGGGCAAAACGATAATGCCATAGTATTCGACGATGAGGAACCACAGAGGATGTTGCGCCACTTCACCGGTTGGACTCACGATGACCGCATTTGATGCAGCAAAGAAAAGCAGCCACACAAGAAGCAAGATCACATCCCATGCGACTCCCACGCCCAGCGGGATGCGGCTGAAAAGCCCTTTTGGGTTGGTTGGCTTTCTTTGAGCTGTCGGGATTGTCTGCGAGGCAAGGGCTTGATTCGCCGTCTGAACCCCAGCTTGCTGCTGGAATCCAGCCTGCTGTTGAGACGCGGATACTGGAGCCGCTCCAGGCTGTAGCGCAAGCTGAGACACAGGTTGCGAAATGGGTTGTGGCGCAGGCTGAGATACCGGCTGAAATGCGGGTTGCAAAATAGGCCGGGCCGCGAGTTGCGGAGCGAGCGGCGCTTCCGAAGCAGAGCGCGTAGCCAGCTTCGACGCGATGTTCGGTGGCTGTTCGGCTGGTCGCGCAGAAGCAAGCGCGCTCAAGAAAGCGGCTTTGAGCGCCTCGACGCTTTGGAACCGCTTCTCGGGGTCGAGCTCCGTGGCTTTTCGCACCACGCGCGCGATGCCCGGATCAGGCGCGGTAGTTGCTTCATCGTCGTTCGCTCCCGCACAGAACGCCAGCACTTTGCCGAGCGTGTAGACATCGCTGCGCACATCGGTCTGACCGAAGCCGAATTGCTCGGGCGGCGCATAGGCGCGCGTGCCGAAATAGGTCGTGTCCTTCGTGGCATCGGGCTGGAACGTGCGCGCGATAGAAAGGTCGATGATCGTGATGCCACCAGGCGAAACGACAATGTTCGCCGGTGTAAGATCGCGATGGATGAGCGGCGGATCGAAGGCTTTGTGCAGTTCGCTCGCCGCATCGCAAATGGGCGGGAAGATGCGCAGCGCCAGTTCGTACGATGCGCCGCGCTCCCTCACGTAATCTTGCAGCGTCTCGCCTTCGACGTATTCGAGCAGCACCACGAGCGACGAATCGGCCACGTAGCATTCGAAGATGCGCGGCATATGGACGAAGCGCTTGCCTTCATGCTGCGCGCGGAATATCTTTTCGTAGGTGCGCCCTTGGCCGGAATCGGTCGCGATGGTCTTGCGAATGAACGGCCCGAGTTCAGAACCGTTGTTGCCCACATAGAACACGCGCTCGGTGCGTTCGTGAGGTGCATCGCTCAGCACCGCATCGACGCGGTAGTTGTCGCTTCGGCCAAGCGCGTTAAGGTATTCTTGCAGCTCATCGGTTTCCATGAAGAGCATATTAGCAGATAGTGTCTTCTCCAAAACGATAGAGCTCTTCATTCACTTTCTGAAGCGGATAGTGCTTTTCAACGCAGAAGACGATGATGGCATCGCGGCGATCTTTGCAGTAGAGCGCGTTCGCTTCCCCTATCTGGAGCAGGCGGTTCGTTTCCTTCAGCGTGCAGCCCATGGCGAAAGCGATCTGGAGGATCTTGTTGCGCGAGGGTTTGCGCTGGCCCATGAAGATCTGGTAACCGAAGGTCTCGTTGAGGTCGGCGCTGCGAATCACGTCGATGCGGCGCAGGCCTTTCTCTTCAAGAAGCGCCTGCAGATATTCAGAAAGGCTGCGCGAAGTGATGTCGTATTTTTCGATGAATTCCTGCGGGTCGCGCGAAAGCAGCAGTTCGGCGAGCAGGTCTTCGGTGAGAATCTCTTTCATGATCTTCCTTTACGATGAGCAATCTCACGCAATCGCGGTAGCGCGAGGGCGCTGCCTTAAAAGAAAGGGTGGCTGAACGCGCAGAGGCGCTTTTGGCTCATCGGCACAGGCCACCCTTCGATTATAGGCGAGCGAATTCGCCAGAGCGACTAGTACTGCGAAACACTCACGAGTTTGACGGTCGCTTTCTTCATGGCATCGTATTCATCGGAAGAAACATAAGTGAATGCCTTGACGGTCTGGCTTTGACCTGCGCCAAGATCGGTCACATAAGCATAATCCTGCGTGATGCGATCACCCGAAGCGTTGACAGCTTCGACCTGGATCTGATAGGAGTGTACTTCATCGGTAAGATTCTTCACCGTGATCGGCATCGAGCTTTCGATCGAGCCATAACTGCCCTTCTTCATGGTCAGATCGCCAAGCGTCACATCGACTTCACTGCCAAGGATTTCTTCGGTGGCATCGCCGGTTGCCTTGTCGAGCTGGGCTCCTGCTTCATCGAGCGCGGCTGAATAGACCGCTTGAGATGCAAGGACTATGACACAAGCCAGAGCAGCTACGATGACCGAAGCGATCGCGATGCCCTTGCCCGATTTCTTCCTGTCACGCGTGCCCACGACACCCACGATGCCGAAGATGAGTCCAACAATGCCCAAGATGAAAGCGAAGTTGTTGATGATGGGCATCGCTGAGAGTACGAGCGCAATGATGCCCAGGATGAGCCCCACGATAGCGGCTATAGATTTCGGAGCTTTCGTTGATGGCGCTGCTGGAGCTGGAGCCTGATTGGGGTTTGTTGGAGTGTTCGACATGTGGACCTCTTTCTCATCGTTTTCATCGGGATGCGTTGCATGGTGCGAAACCTGCCACATAATCCCTGGTAAATGCCGTGAGAACAAGGTTATCGGCTTGGTGCGCGAAAAACATTAGCTGGTAGCTAATGCAAACGGCAACGTAGGTGTCGAACGACCAGGCGGTTTGTCACCTCAAATATTTCGGCGGAAGGGCGATGGTAGGGTCGAGTTTCTTGAGCGCATCTTCGACGGGCGTGATTCCCGCTGAGCAGTAGAGCTTCGAGATGCCTGTAGCCAAGAGCGTGCCGTCTTCGGTCTTGATAGTGCCTTCACTCAGGAAGACGTGATGACTTTCGTTGACCGCATGCGCTTCGCAGATGACTTTGCCCAGATGCGTAGTGTGCAGGTCGTTCACCAGCAGGTCGAGCGTGACATAGCCTTCATCGAGCGGTGCGTCGGCGTACTGCGCCCAGTAGGTAGTCACGTCGAAGAGCGAGGCGAACACGCCGCCGTGAATCTGCCCGAACGGGTTGTGATGGCGCTTCGTGATCTCAAGATCGACGCGCGCATACCCTGGCTCGATCGCGACCATATCCATGTCGATCAAGTCGTAGAAAGGACTCTTGGCCAGGAGTTCCATGATCGCCTGTGCATGGGCAGGGTTGAACTTCTTGTGGGCTTTGCTGGTGTTCTCCATGATGCCTTCTTTCTGGGGATGGAAGGTGTCGAACGACCGGGTAGTTTGTCACCTTCCGGGTAATTTGTCAGATTCGATACGAGTTCGCGCTTTCGCGTGCCAATCCTAGCACGCAGGCTACGATAGGGACATGAAACGGTCGAACTGAAAACAAGCAGTAATGTTGGGCGCAAGGAGGGCATCATGGCAAAGATCGTGATCGCGGACAGCGATTTCGCGGTATCTGATATCGAACAGAAGATGATCGAAGATGCGGGCATCGAATTCGCACGCTTCCAGGACAAGAGCGCTGCAGGCATCGTCAAGAACTGCGCTGATGCTGAAGGGATCATCACGGGCTATGGTGAATTTCCGCGCGAGGTGTTCGCCGCGTTGCCGAAGCTTGAAGTGGTTTCGCGATCGGGCGTTGGCTACGACACGGTCGACCTTGCGGCGGCAAGCGAGTTTGGCGTGGCGGTGTGCAATGTGCCTGGTTACGCGACCGAAGTGGTGTCCGATCACGCCATCGCGATGACGCTTGCGCTGCTGCGGCGGCTGCCCGAGCTGAACGCGGACGTGCACCACGGCATCTGGGATCCGACGGGGCATCGTCCGATGGGCCAGGTGTACGGACGCACGTTCGGCGTGGTGGGCATGGGCGACATCGGACGGGCGGTGGCGCGGAAGGCGCGGGGCCTGGGGTTCGAGGTCATCTGCTGGTCGCATTCGCTGGTTCCGGGGCGACGAACGCCCGAAGGATTCGAGGTCGTTTCGCACGATGAACTGCTGAAACGAGCCGATGTGGTGAGCTTTCATACTGCGCTCGTACCTGCAACGCATCATCTGCTGAACGCGGAGAACATCAAGCTTTTGAAGCCAGGATGCATCGTGATCAATACCTCGCGCGGCGCGGTGGTGGATACCGCGGCCGTGGCGGCTGCGCTCGAAACGGGCGCGCTTTGGGGTGCGGGGATCGATGTGTTCGAAGAGGAGCCGTTGCCTGCGGACGATCCGCTTGTGAAAGCGCCGCATGCCCTGCTCACGCCACATGCGGCATATTGGTCGGAGGAAGCGGGGCTTGAGCTGCGCACGCGCATGACGCAAAACGCGATCGACGTGGTGTTGGGGCGCGAGCCGCATGATTGCCTGAACAAGCAGGTGTTCGCGAACGGGAAGTTGAAGAAGCTTTCGGCTGCGAATTGAGGGCGGACAGGTGTCGAACGACCGGGTAGTTTGTCATCAATAGATGTCGGTGCGACGGTGGGAGAAGACGGGCATGCGCGAGAGTGCTTCTTCGCGCAGCGAGGTGTCAATCGTGGCGGTAACGAGCTCTTCGCCGGTGCCACCTTGTGCGACCAGGATGCCATACGGATTCGCCACGGCGCTCTGCCCGATATAGCCTTCGTCGGCGCGGCTCACGCCTACCACGAACATCTCATTCTCGATCGCGCGCGCCGCAAGCAGCGTATGCCATTGTTCGGCCTTGGTATTGCCTGAGACCCAAGCGGCTGGATAGATGAGGATGTCGCACCCCGCGAGCGCTGCCGCACGGGCCTGCTCGGGAAAACGCAGATCGTAGCAGATCGCGAGGCCGATCTTGCCGAACGGTGTATCGATTGGCTCGAAGAGCGCGCTACCCGCTGACATACGGTCGGATTCGTGGGTGAAATCGGTATCGAACAGGTGAATCTTGCGGTAGATCCCGCGTTTGGTTCCCGTGCTGTCCACGATGATAGCGGTGTTGAACGGATTGCCTTGAGGGTTGCGTTCGTTCAGGGTGTAGACGATCCACAGCCCGTAACGCGCCGCAATCGCATCGAGCGCCGTTGCGAACGCGCCATCGGCTGGCTCCGCTTCGCGAACGAACGCTTCGGCTTCCTTTTCGTAGCGGCTCATGAGCGATTCGGGGAACACGAGCACATCCACTCCACGCGCGTGCGCTTCGGCAGCAAAACGCTCCACAAGAGCGATAACGTCTCCGTCTTCGGGATGCTTGGTTTGAGCGAGACCGATGGTGACCTGCACGAGAACTCCCAGCTAGTCGGCTGTATTCTGCCAGAACATGAGGCCCTTGCAGACCTGCAGATGGGCCTTGCCGAGCGGATCCATCAGCTCATGAGCGGTTTCAGCGTCGCCCGAAGAGAGCGCGTCGCAGATTTGCGTGGCAAGTTCGTGAAGCGTTCCGAATGACAGATTGCCTGAGGCGCCCTTCAGCGTATGGGCGTGCGTGTAGGCTGTTTCGTAGTCGCCCACCTTCATGTCGGCAACGAGCGCTTCGTAGTTCGTGTCGTCGAAGTAATGCATCGCGAGCTTTTTGTAGAGTTCTGCATTATCGAGCATGCGCTCCATAGCGTCGGCGATGTCGATGCCGTAGTCCGCGAGCTTTTCGGTCAGAGCAGCTGAGTTTAAAGCAGGTGAAGTGTTCGTCATAGCGTCCCCCAATTGCTGTTGCGACGAGCGTTTCTCCAAAAGGTTTACGAACAAACCCGATTTTGCGTTTCTATTCTAACCCTTCGTTCGCCGATTGTGCAGCGGCAACATGGGTATAATAGGACGATATTACAAAGATGAAACGTTCGAGCGCTTAAGGCGCACGAAGTTCCGCTGTTTGTTCTACTGTTAAGGGAGAGGGATCATGGCGCTTGTCGCGCGTTTATTGCAATCGGTGCCGCTCGTTATTGCGCTCGTGGTGCTCGCGATCGTGGTCTATGTGTTCGTCGCATGGGTGAAATCGCCGCTGCGTGCGAAAGAGATCCTCATCAAGCTGTTCACCGTTATCACGATCGTGCTTTCGGTCGCTTTTGGCTTGGCCTCGCTCTACGCATTCTTCGAGCACAATGTGAAGGTGCTCGAGATCACCGGCACGTTCTTAGTCGTTTCGCTCGTGGCGCTCGGTATCACGCGCATCTGTCGCTGGCGCTTCGTGAAGCGGCATCCGCAGTACAAGAATAAGGCTATGCCCACGAAGTATCTTTAGAGGTGTCGGACGACCGGGTAGTTTGTCATCTTCGTCACTTTTCGGCGAGGAATTGGATGTTCATGTCCACGTTGCCGTCGATGCCAGAGACCGAGCCGGTGTTGGAGTATTGCCAGATGCTAAAGTACTGGTTGAACGTGGGCGCATTCACGTTGTATTGCGCGAGCCAAATGTTGTAATGTGCCAGGTCAGGCAGGTTGTAGCGGAGCAGATCCTTCATGCTGCCATAGATCATGGGCGTGTAGCCCGCCTCTTGGATGCGCGCACAGAAGGCTGCGGCATTCTTCGTCATCTGTTCGGGCGAAAGGTCATCCGCGCGGCCAGGAGTATCCGCCAGGCATTCGTGATCGTAGGCAACCGGGTAGGTGATGTTGCGCCCCTGCAGGCGTTCGATCACGAAATCGGCCTCTTCGCGCGCTTCTTCTTCGGTGGTTGCCTGCGAGAAGAAGTAGGCGCCCACCTTCAAGCCTGCTTGGTCGGCGGCCTTCGCGTTGTACTCGAAATACTCGTCCTGCGAAAGCTTTCCCGTGGTCAACCCGCGATTCCCCACGCGCACGAACGCGAAGGAGATGCCGTCTTTGGCAACCGCGTCCCAGTTGATGTAGCCCTGGTGTTCGGAAACGTCCACGCCGGTGCGCGATTCGGCCTTGCCCTCGATCGAGTAGTAGAAGCGGCCGTTATCCTTCTTCAGATAGTCCCAGTTGTAGGTTGAAGAACTGCCCGCCTTGTCACCCGCTTCCTTGGGAAAGAGCGCCGCATGAATGCCCACGCCCACGAGACCAACAACGAGAATAATGAACACGACCAGCGCAAACGAGTTGGTGCGCGTGGCGTTCTCGATCGCGTGCGCGAACCCTTTGCCGCGCGTACGCAGGGGCGTTTCGCCGTGCGCGTGGGCAGCGCTGGGCATCTGATCGCCCGCATCAAACTCGTGGCGCGCAGACGAATAACGACTGTCTTGGCTGTTATGTCGCGAATGCTTGAGCATGCAGCAGCGAACGAAACTAGGCTAGTCGCGCGTGAGCTTGCGGTGGATGCGATGAGGCTTCGATGCCTCCGGTCCCAGGCGCGCCTCGCGATCTGCCTGATAGGCCTCGAAGTTGCCTTCGAAGAAGTGCCAGTTCCCGGGGTTTTCGTCGGTGCCTTCCCACGCCAGGATGTGCGTTGCGATGCGGTCGAGGAACCAACGGTCGTGGCTCACCACCACCGAACAACCCGGGAAGTTCAGCAGCGCCTCTTCCAGGCTCGAGAGGGTTTCGACGTCGAGGTCGTTCGTGGGCTCGTCGAGGAGCAGCAGGTTGCCGCCCTGCTTGAGCGTGAGTGCCAAGTTCAGGCGATTGCGTTCGCCGCCGGAGAGCACGCCAGCGGGTTTCTGCTGGTCAGACCCTTTGAAGCCGAAGCTTGCCACATACGCGCGGCTCGGAATCTCGGTCTCGCCCACCATCATGTAGTCGGTGCCGCCCGATACCACTTCCCAGAGCTTCTTGTCCGGGTCGATGCCTTCGCGGTTCTGATCGACATACGAGATCTTCACGGTCTCGCCGATCTCCAGGTTGCCGCTCGTAAGATCCTCGAGCCCCACGATGGTCTTGAAGAGCGTGGTCTTGCCCACGCCGTTCGGGCCGATCACGCCCACGATGCCGTTGCGCGGCAGCTCGAACGAGAGATCATCGATGAGCACGCGGCCGTCGAACTCTTTGTGCAAGTGCTCGGCCTTCATCACCTTGGAGCCCAGACGCGGACCCACCGGGATCTGGATCTCGGTGAAGTCGAGCTTCTTCGCCTGGCGTGCTTCGGCCTCCATCTGTTCGTAGCGCTCGAGACGCGCCTTGTTCTTCGCCTGGCGTGCCTTGGGCGATGAACGCACCCATTCGAGCTCGCGCTCCATGCGCTTGGCGAGCTTGGCCTGCTGCTGACCTTGCGCTTCGAGGCGCTTCGCCTTGGTTTCGAGATACGTGGAATAGTTGCCCTTGTACGGGAAGAGCGAGCCGCGGTCGACCTCGCAGATCCATTCGGCTACGTTGTCCAAGAAGTAGCGATCGTGCGTGACCGCGAGCACCGCGCCGGGGTAGCGCGAGAGGAACTGCTCGAGCCAGAGCACCGATTCCGCATCAAGGTGGTTCGTCGGTTCGTCGAGAAGAAGCAGGTCAGGCGCTTCGAGCAGGAGCTTGCAGAGTGCCACGCGCCTGCGTTCGCCACCGGAGAGCACCGAGACGGGCGTTTCGGGGTCGGGGCATTGTAGCGCGTCCATCGCTTGGGAAAGCTGGCTATCAAGGTCCCAGCCATTAGCGGCGTCGATGGCCGTTTGCAGGTCGCCCATCTCGGCCATGAGCGCGTCGAAATCTGCATCGGGGTCAGCCATTTCGGCACCGATCTCGTTGAAGCGATCGATCTTGGCGAGCACATCGCCGAAGGCCATCTGGATGTTCTCGAGCACCGTCTTGTCTTCGTCGAGCGGCGGCTCCTGCTGCAGGATGCCCACGGTGTAGCCGGGCGTGAGACGCGCTTCGCCGTTGGAAACGTCCTCGAGACCAGCCATGATCTTGAGCAACGTGGATTTACCCATGCCATTCGGCCCTACCACGCCGATCTTCGCGCCGGGATAGAACGAAAGCGTCACATCATCGAGAATGACCTTGTCGCCGTGCGCCTTGCGCGCCTGATACATTTGGTAGACGAATTCTGCCATGGGGTTCCTTTCCGAAAGCTGATCGTATGAGATTATACCCGCTCTGGCTCGTCTTCGATGCGGTGTTCGGAAAGCTACAGAATACGCCCTGCACTATGAAAGCGAGCAGCAATGCCTCAGGGGCACCTGTAATTACACGCTTATCTGCACCAGTGAATCGGGCGAGACACGAGGCTCCCCGCTTCCCTGTTCACGAATCAGCGTATGCTGATCCGCTCGTGCGTCGCTGCTTTGCTCGGGTTTTATTAAAAATGAATTTAGTCGGCAAAGAGTCACCTCGTTGCCTCACCCTCTCCGCTGATGCAGAAAGGTGACGAACTACCCTTGATGCGCCTCCGTGAAGCGAAGGATGTCTTCGCTGTAGACCGACAGTGTGTCGAGCGGTTCTTCCAGGTAGAATGGCTTTTCCTTGAGGACTGGATGGTTGGTGAGCGCGCTGAGCGCCTCGAATCCGATCGCTCCTTCGCCGATACGCGCGTGGCGATCGGCGTGAGCGCCGCACGCTTCCTTGCAATCGTTCAGGTGCACGGCCAACAGCTTGTCGAGGCCGATCGCTTTGTCGAACTGGTCGAGCACGCCATCAAGATCGTTCACGATGTCGTAGCCAGCTGCCCATACCGCACTCGCATCCAGGCAAACGCCCACCTTGTCCTTCAGGTTTACCTGTTCGATCACCTGCGCAAGCTCTTCGAACTGCGAGCAGATCTGCGTGCCTGAACCAGGCATAGTATAGAGCAGCACGGTGGTCGATTGCGTGGGTGTGATCGTTTCATTGAGCGTGGCGGCAAGATTCTTCATGGCCTCTTCGGCGGTTATATCGAGCGCGCTGCCTGGGCGCAAAAGATAGCCCTGACCAGGGATGGCCTCAAGCTGCGCGAGGTCTTCGGCCATGACCATCGCCGCGAAATCGTGCTGTTTCGTGTCGGCGCTCGCCGGCTCGAGCGTATAGGGCGCGTAGGCGAGGAGGTACTTGATGCTGTGCTCCTTCGTGAATACGTTGAAGCGTTGCAGATCGCGTGGATCTATGGCCTTCTCGTGTCCGCCGCGCGGATTACGCGTGAAGAACTGAATCGCTTTCGCCCCGATCGAAGCTGCCGCTTCAGCCATGATGAGCATGCCCTTTTTCTTCGATAGGTGACACCCGATGTAGAACATTGTTCTCACTCACTTTCTCTATTTGCACGATCGCTGCGCTGTGACCTGCATGCGCACAACTTCCGCGACCGATCGCTTACAACCTCTACCCTACCCTGCGGACCATAAAGAAACGACTCAATAAGGTATTTGTAACGGCTATGTTGCAAACCCGCTATCTTGCTGCGAATTCAGAGGTGAACACGTATGCTCTGACTAGTCGAATGGGCTGATTTGTCGCATTCTTAGCGCGCCTGCGTTGTGCGAGATTTTTGGGAGTCCTGCTGCGATGGCGTGCGGAGTAGCGAAATGAGGAGGGAATCATGCAATCGTTCTTGAATGTCGTTAAGTCGAATATCGTTGCGCAAGCGATCATTTCGATCGTTGTTGGTTTGCTGCTCATGTTCTGGCCAGGCATCACGATCGTGACCGTGCTGTATTTGGTGGGCGTCGTGTTCGCCGTGATGGGCATCTCTTCGCTCGTGAGCTACTTTAAGGCGCCAGAGGCCGAACGGCAGGTGGGCGTGGTGGCAACTGGCGTGTTCTTCTGCCTCGTTGCCCTTATCGTATTCCTGTTTCCGCAGGTGATCGCCGGGTTCTTTTCGGTGGTGCTGGGAATCATCCTCGTGATCTGCGGCGCGGTGAACGCGGTGCGCTCGGGCGAGCTCAAGAAGTATGGGGAACGCTCGTGGGGGTTTTCCATGGGGTTGAGCGTGCTCATCATCATCGGCGGCCTCGTTATCATCGCGAACCCGTTCGAGACCACGTCGCTGTTCGTGTTCATCCTAGGTCTTATCATTGCTGCGAATGGCATCGTGGACTTGATCGTCGATGCCGAACTGCGCAAAGCCATCAAGAAAGCGTAGCAGGCTAGAGAGGTTTTTGCTGGTAGAGCCCGTTGTCGATGAAGCCGAGGTTGCGGTAGTACGCGCGGGTGCCGATGGCGCTGATCACGTTGAGCTTGGTGTAGCCCGCTTCGCGAGCCAGTTCGCTTGCACGCTCGATGAGCGTCTTGCCAAGACCACGGTGCTGAGCGCTCGTTCCGCTCTTGTGCAAGCCTGAAGCGCGGCCATACACGTGCACTTCACGGATCATCGCTTCCTCGGGAGATACTGGAAGTGCGTCCGCGTAAGTTTCAAAGGCTTCAGGTTTCGGAAGCGAAAGGCGCAAGAAGCCCGCGATCTTGTTCTCGGGCGTGACCCACTGCAGGAATCGTTCGTGCGTTGAGGTGGTTTCGTAGGAAACCACCTCGAGCGTCAATTCGCTCAGTTCGACGTCTTGTGTCGAGATCTCACGATAGCGAATCTCTTGGATCGAAGATGACGAATGACCGGATACTTCGTCATCTTTTGCGCGGGCTTCGACCAGTTGGCGCAAGTTCACCTTCTTGTTGCCTGCTTCGATGTCGTGAGCGGAGAAATCGCGGATCATGCGCGAGATACGCGTGAAAGGCGGCGTTGCGAGCACGTCGGCAACGAGCACGTCCACCAGCGTCTCTTCATCGTAGGGCTGCCACTCCCCTTTTTCGTAGCGTTCGCAAAGTTCGGTACCGCGCACGAGCGCACAGGGGTAGAGCTTGATCTCGTCGGGCTGGTAGGGCGTCTCGGTTACGAAACGGCGGAAGTCCGCGCGATCGGTTTCGGGCGTTTGGCCGAGCAAGTTCAACATGAAATGCGTGTGAGTCTTGAAGCCGAACAGGCGCGTGAGGTCGAGCGCTCTCTGAATCTGCGCGATGCTCACGGGGCGCTGGTTGATGTCGTGAATGTGCTGGTCAAGGCTTTGAATTCCCATCTGCACCTTCGTTGCGCCAAGCGTGCGCAGGAAGGTGAGGTTCTCAGGCGTGATCAGGCTCGGGCGCGTTTCGACCACCAGGCCAACCACGCGGTGCGCCGCTTGCTCGTTGCGCACGTGTTCGCGCTCGAGCTCATCGAGCGTGGCGTGCTGATGCTGCGCGATCGTCTTCCACGGTTCGCGCGTTTCGTAGAGGTTCACCATGGCTTCGTTGTAGGTGAGTTTTCCCTCGTCGACCAGGCGCTGCTCTGTCTGCGTGAAGGCGACAAGGTCATCCCTTTCATAGCTCAGCCCGCAATCGCGATAGAACTGGCGGCGCTCACGGGCGTTCGCCGCCTCAAAAGATGACGAACGACCAGGTAGTTTGTCACCTTCGGGTAGTTTGTCGTCTGCGTCGTTGAGGGCGCGGAAGAGCTCGGTGATGAACCAGATCTGGTAGGCGCGCGGGTAATCGCTCCAGGTGCCGCCGAGCACGATGAGCTCGATCTTGTCGGTCACGTGTCCCATCTGATTGAGCGCGCGCAGGCGTGAGGTCACCTGCAAATACGGATCGAAGTAGTTGCGCTCGGCGCGCTGGCAGGCAGGCTCATCGGAGAGATAGCTCTTGGGCATGCGCAGGTCGTTCGGGCAGTAGATGCACGCACCGCCGCACTTCCACGGTTTGGTGATAACTGTGATGGTGGCCACGCCCGAAGCACTGCGACGCGGCTTCACCTGCAACAGATGTACCAGCTGTTGTTCCAGCTCAGGCGTTATATTCCACGACTGCCAACGCTGCGGGTCGCGCTCTTTCGTGCGCAAGTAGAACGGCAGCAGCTTCTTCTTGGAATAGTGCGGCACGTTCGCGCCCAAGCACTTGTTGTGATCGTTCAAGATACGCAGCAGAGCCTTCGCGTTGAGCTCTTCGCCTGCACGCAATCGATCGAGTATTTCTGAAATGATGCTTTCCAAAAGATCCGGACCGTTCGCTTCCTGAACCGCTCTGCCGCCTATCGAGCAGCAATCAAACCAAGCGGCCGAACACCAGGTTTTCGCATAAGCCTTTCCCGTTGTTCGACCGCCGCTGTTCTTGTTATCCCGCCTGAGCTGGCGCTTTGCTGACTAATTCCGCCTAGCTGAAGTAATCCACGCCACCTTCGAAGATGGGCTGATAGAGGTTACCCGGCACGTTCTTGTAGAGGCCAGCGCCGCTGCGTTCGCTGTGACCCATCTTGCCGAACACGCGTCCATCGGGGCTGGTGATGCCCTCGATCGCCCATGCCGAACCGTTAGGGTTGAACGCAAGATCCATGGAGGGCTGGCCGGCCGCATCCACGTATTGGGTCGCGATCTGGCCGTTCGCTTTCAGCTGCTCGAGCATTTCAGGCGTGGCGACGAAGCGGCCTTCGCCGTGACTTACCGCAACCGTGTGGATGTCGCCCACCTGGCAGTGGCTCAGCCACGGGGAAAGCGTGGAGGCCACGCGCGTATCGACCAGCATGCTCTGGTGGCGCCCGATCGAATTGAACGTGAGCGTGGGGCACATGCTATCCATCTCTCGGATATCGCCGTAGGGCACGAGGCCGAGCTTCACCAGCGCCTGGAAACCGTTGCAGATGCCGAGCATGAGGCCATCGCGATTCTGGAGCAGATCGCGCACGGCTTCGGTGACCTCAGGCGCGCGGAAGAACGAGGTGATGAACTTCGCGGAGCCGTCGGGCTCGTCGCCGCCGGAGAAGCCGCCGGGAATCATGACGATCTGGCTTTCACGGATGGCGCTGGCCAGGGCTTTCGTGCTCTCGATGACCGCCTGCGGCGTGAGATTGTTCACAATGAGCGTGGTGGGTGCGGCGCCGGCGCGCTCGAAGGCGCGGGCGGTGTCGTATTCGCAGTTGTTGCCCGGGAAGACCGGAATGATCACGCGCGGCTTCGCGACCGAGCCACAGTAGACGAGCGGGGCTGCGCCTTCGAAGCTGATCGTTTCAACGGCTGCGTGTTCCTGCTCGGTTGGGTCGATGCCCGCCGCCTGGTCTTGCGCGGTGTCTTCTTCATCTTCGAACGTGCGATACGGGAAGACGGACTCGAGCTTCTGCTCCCACGCTTCCTGCAGATCAGTCAGCGCGACCGATTCATCGCCGAGCGCGAATTCGTATTCGGCGGTGGTGATGCCCGCTTCGATGACCTCGAGGTTCTCGGCGGAAGCAGGGACATCGGCATCGGTGGCGAGTTCCACGATAAAGCTGCCATACGCCGGCTCAAAGAGCGCCGAAGGGCTGATGCTGCCATCGATCTGAACGCCGATGCGGTTGCCAAGCGCCATCTTGAAGAGCGCTTCAGCGTAGCTGCCATAGCCCGGCGTGGAGACCGCAAGCGCCGCGCCGCTGCCGATCAGGCGCTCGACCAGGTCGCATGCTTCGCGGAAGCCTTCCGCATCAGGCAGGAGACCGTCTTCTTGGTAGGCCGGCGAGATGAAGAGCACGCGGTTGCCCGCGCCCTTGAATTCGGGAGAGGTCACGCGATCCACCGGACCACACGCCGTGGCGAACGAGACGAGCGTGGGCGGCACGTCGAGCTGTTCGAAGGAGCCCGACATGGAGTCTTTGCCGCCGATCGAGCCCACTTCGGTATCGATCTGCGCCATGAGCGCGCCGAGCACGGAGGCGACCGGCTTGCCCCAACGCGTGGGTTCTTCGCGAAGGCGTTCGAAGTATTCCTGGAACGAATAGTAGGCGTTCTTGCGCTGGAAGCCCGCAGCTACGAGCTTCGCGAGCGATTCGATGACCGCGAGGTAGGCGCCATCGAACTGGTTCGCCTCGGAAAGATACGGGTTGAAGCCCCAGGCCATACCTGAGCATGTGGTGGTCTCGCCGTCGACCGGGAACTTCGCCGCCATGGCCATGGAAGGCGTGAGCTGGTGTTTTCCGCCGAAGGGCATGAGCACCGTGGCCGCGCCGATGGTGGAGTCGAAGCGCTCGACCAGGCCCTTGTTGGAGGCCACGTTAAGGTCGGTGACCACCGCGTTCAGGCGCTCGGCGAGCGTGTTGCCCGGCCAATCGGGAATGTAGCTGCCGCCCTCTTCGACGTGCACGTTCATGTGCTTGGGCGCGCCGTTGCTCGCGAGGAAATCGCGGGATACATCCACAATGGTGTCGCCGCGCCAGGTCATGCGCACGCGACCGCTATCGGTGACGACCGCGACCGGCGTGGCTTCGAGGTTTTCTGCATGCGCAAGCTCGATGAAGCGATCAACGTCCTCGGGCGCGAGCGCGACCGCCATGCGCTCCTGGCTTTCGGAGATGGCCAGTTCCGTGCCGTCGAGGCCTTCGTATTTCTTGGGCACGCGATCGAGATCGATCTCGAGGCTGTCGGCCAGCTCGCCGATGGCGACCGAAACGCCGCCCGCGCCGAAATCGTTGCAGCGCTTGATCATGCGGCTGGCTTCGGAGTTGCGGAACAAGCGCTGGATCTTGCGCTCAACGGGGGCGTTGCCCTTCTGCACCTCCGCGCCGCACGTTTCGATAGACTCGAGGTTGTGCGCTTTGGAAGAGCCTGTTGCACCGCCGATGCCGTCGCGGCCGGTGCGTCCACCGAGCAAGACGACCACATCGTCTGGAGCAGGGATTTCACGGCGAACATCGGCCGCGGGCGTTGCGCCCACCACCGCGCCGATCTCCATGCGCTTTGCGGCATAGCCGGGGTGGTAAAGCTCGTTCACCTGGCCCGTTGCCAGACCGATCTGGTTGCCGTAGGAAGAAAAGCCTGCTGCTGCTGTGGTGACGAGCTTGCGCTGCGGCAGCTTGCCGGGAAGCGTTTCGGCCACGGGGACGAGCGGATCTGCCGCGCCCGTTACGCGCATCGACTGGTAGACGTAGCTGCGGCCCGAAAGCGGGTCGCGGATTGCGCCGCCTACGCAGGTTGCCGCGCCGCCGAAGGGCTCGATCTCCGTGGGATGATTGTGCGTTTCGTTCTTGAAGAGGTAGAGCCAATCCTGCTCTTCGCCATCCACATCCACCTTCACCTTCACGGTGCAGGCGTTGATCTCTTCGGATTCGTCGAGGTTCGTGAGGATGCCCTTGCTCTTGAGCCATTTCGCGCCGATCGTGCCCATGTCCATGAGCGAAACCGGCTTCGCATCGCGGTCGAGATCGATGCGCATGCGCATATACTGGTCGAACGCTGCGCGCACCTTTTCGTCGTCGATCTGCACTTTCTCGAGCTCGGTCTCGAACGTGGTGTGACGGCAGTGATCGGACCAGTAGGTGTCGATCATCTTGATCTCAGTGATGGTGGGGTTGCGCTTCTCGCTCGCGAAATACTGCTGGCAGAATTGGATGTCGGCCAGGTCCATGGCCAGGCCGCGCTCGGCGATGAACGCTTCGAGGCCTGCGGTATCGAGGTCGATGAAGCCTTCGACCACCTCGACAGGGTCAGGCGTAGGGAATTCCATCTTCAGCGTTGCGTGCGGCTCGAGCGTTGCTTCGCGCGCTTCCACTGGGTTGATGACGTAGTGCTTGATGGCGTCCACGTCTTCGCTGGTGAGGTCGCCCTCGAGGAAATAGATCTTCGCGCTGCGCACTTCGGGGCGTTCGCCCTGGCTGATGAGCTGTATGCACTCGCTTGCTGAATCGGCGCGCTGGTCAAACTGGCCGGGAAGGAATTCGACGCCGAAGACCGTGGCGCTGGCGTCTTCGGGAAGCTCGGCGTAGATGGTGTCGGATTGCGGCTCGCTGAACACCGTGGGGGTGCAGGTTGCGAAGAGCTCCTCGGTGATGCCTTCCACATCGTAGCGATTGAGCAAACGCAAGTTCTCCAATCGCTCGATGCCGAGGATCGTGCGCAATTCGTGCAGCAGCTGCTGCGCTTCGACATCGAATCCGGGCTTCTTTTCAACATAGATACGTGAAACCATGGGCTCCTACTTTCTTGGAGTTCATCGTGAAAGAGCTTCGCTCGGGTGGTGTCCGAATGCGGCGTTCGCCGAGCAAAGCGGGTCATTTTACGTCGCCCTCTATGATAAAGCCTCGCGAGACGTATTGCCGCGAAAACCGCTGAATCTTTGCACTCTCACGTAAGGTGACAAACTACCCGGTCGTTCGACACCTGAGCCACACTTTTCCTTTAGCCTAAGTGTTGCGAGTTGCGCGGGCGTTTTGTGGTTTCATAGGGAACAGTGAATCGCGCGCATTTCGACGCGCCAAGCTCGCACGATGAAAGGACCTTTCTCATGTACGTGACCTGCCTCGATATGGAAGGTGTATTGGTTCCCGAAATTTGGATCGCGTTCGCAGAGGCGAGCGGCATTCCCGAGCTCAAGCGCACAACGCGCGACGAACCCGATTACGACAAGCTCATGAACTGGCGCTTGGGCATCCTGCGCGAGCACGGCCTCGGCCTCAAGGAGATCCAGGAAACCATCGCCACTATCGATCCGCTGCCTGGCGCAAAGGAATTCTTGGACAAGCTGCGCGACTGCGGTCAGGTCATCGTGATCTCCGACACCTTCACGCAATTCGCCAAGCCGCTCATGGAGAAGCTCGGCATGCCCACGCTGTTCTGCAACGAGCTCGTGGTTGCGCCTGATGGAGAGATCACCGGGTTCAAGATGCGTTGCGACCAGTCGAAGCTCACCACCGTGAAAGCGCTGCAGAGCTGCGGGTTCGACACCATCGCCGTGGGCGATAGCCATAACGACCTGGGCATGATCCGCGCGAGCAAGGATGGCTTCTTGTTCCGCAGCACCGACGCGATCATCGCCGAGAACCCGGACCTACAGGCGTTCGAAGAGTTTGACGATCTGCTGGCAGCGATCAAAGGCGCACTAGAGGCGTAATTCTCTCAGCCTTCAAGAAGTCGATCTTTACCGATCTTCACGCATGATATCTGGTTGCCTTCGCAGCCCTTCTTTATGACGAGATACCCAGTGTCTCGTCATTTGTTTTGATGAGACAGGCGGAACCTTATCATCCATATGATGAGATTTTCCTCGTAACCCATTGACCTCGCAGTAGGTGCGAGGTTTACACTTCCGTTTAAGGATGTGATGAAATGGCTGGTTACCGAAGAATCAAGAACGCTGTTGCAGCCGAAAATGGCGAGACAAGCATCATCGTCGGGCGAGAGGGACTGAAGGTTCCTTCGGCGGTTGCGAACCTTGCAGCTGGGCCGAGCGCGAAGTGCGCGGATGACCATAACGCCAGGCTGGCCCCCAATAAAGAGGAGAAGCTCACAGCTGGGCAGGTCACGAAGCTGACCGGCGTACCTGCATCGAAGCTGCGTTATTACGAAGAGATGGGCTTGCTCACGCCTGAATGCACCGGCAAAGGTGTGTCGAACAATCGCAGGCTCTATGGGGTTCAAGACCTCGAGCGGCTCCAGGCGGCCTTAACGCTTGCTGAATATGAATTCGGTCTGAGCGAGATCAAGCAGATCCTTGATGATGAGAGCGTTGATCTCTACGGAGCGATCGCGCGCAAACTTGAAGAGCTGAAGTGCAAGGAAGCTCGGTTGCGAGCACTCATCCTGTTCACGAAGTTCGTCGACATGACCGATGATGCCGATCTGATCGAGGGGCTGGCATGCGGGCCTGCTAGCCTCGATAGCTTCGCCGATCTCGCGCGGACATTGCCCGGCTACGAGCAAGCTATGCAGCGCCTTGATGCGTACAGCGAAGAAGAGGCTGCACTCGCGCTCAAGCGTGTGGCTGCGGTGATCGATGCGCTCGTGCTGCTTGATGAAGTTAAGGGGTTCGCAGGCGTTGAGGCGGCGATGGATGCGTTCTTCGGTTGGTGGAGCGAGTTCGTTGTGCCTGCCGAAGAACTTGGCTACCTGGGATTTTGGGCGATCTTCGAGGACCAGAGCCTCGTTGCGGAATATGTCGAGACCATCGGTGCCGCGGGCGATGCCGCAACGCTGCAGATGCTCGCGTTCTTCGTTGTGTTGGCGCGTTTCATGAAAGCGAGCGATGCGCTGATCTGCGAGATCGCGCAACTGGTCGATAGCGACGTTGTTGCCGCGATCGACCTGGCGTACGACCTGATCGCAGCTGCGGGGATCGCCTGGCTTGGTACGGAAGGGGCGCGCGAGGTGCCGAGCGATGCACTTGCGGCGCTGTGCTTCTCGCTGCTCGTTTTTGCCGACCGAGCCCTTGAAGACGAGTGGCTTCGTGCGTACCTCGGGCTTGAGGGAGCAATCTCGTGCGATAGCGAATCTCTTGCGAGCACGCTCAGGGTGATCGATGTGATGTGCAGCGAATGACGGGTGGTGCGAGGGCGCATGCGCAGCACGATCGGAAAGGTTGGGAGCAGCTAGAACACTAGCTAGAACGTAAGGAGATCGCGCACTTGAGTGCCGAGCGCATCGGCGATGCGCGCGAGGTCATCGATGCCAACGCCCACGTGGCCCTTCTCGATGCGCCAAATGTGCGACTTGCTGGAGCCGACCATCTTGGCAAGGCGGTCTTGCGAAAGCCCCTGACTTTCCCTTCGCTGCCTGATCGCTTCTCCGAGCGCGCGTCTTTTCTGGTCGATGTCCATGCCTACAGGATATGTGCTAGACTATCCGCGGTGGCTTCATATATGGTGCCATTCATTCGAGAATACACAGATGGGAAAAGGGTTTACAAGATGACGAAAATCAATCTTCAGCCCAATGAGGCGATCATTCTTCGCGATTCAGAGATGAAGCATGATCGCGGTGGAAGATTCGACTCAGAGCTTGATGGGCTCGTTCTCACCAACCAAGCCTTGATCGTTGTTCACAAAAGCATCTTTGGAAACGTTAAAGACATTCAGCGATACGCGCTTGACCAGGTAACCATTGCAAACAATTCGCCCCAGGTCGTTATTGGCATGTCTCAAAACAATGAGCGGCAGCTTCATGTGTATTTTCGTCATGGAATCGAGGCCTTTACGCTCGGCGATGCTGATGAAGACTCTGATGCTGGCATCCTTGAGTTTTTGCTCACTCCCATGGCCGATAAGGAAAATCGCAATCTCCACAACTGGCGAAGTGCTATATCGCAAGCAGTTCTTGCGCTTCCACATAATACGCAAACTGGAGTATCGCAAGCGCAACAAACACCCGCACCAGTTCAGGCTCCTGCCTCGTCAACAGCTCCAACTCCAACGCCAACAGCCGCTCCCGCCCCTGCCGTAGTTGCTTCAGCACCTACCACCCATACCACGAAAAAGTGCATCGGCTGCATGGCTCCTCTTTCGGGTATTCAAGGGCAAAAGGTGACTTGCAAATATTGCGACACTGAACAGGCTCTTTAGGAAGGTGACCCATGGGAATTCTTAAAGCAGTTACGGATTCTGTTAGCGGCACCTTAGCCGACCAATGGAAAGACATCTATACCGCGCGTCCCTTCAATGAGCATGACGCTATCGTTCCTGGAACACTCAAGAATACCAACCGAGGACGAGGCGCAAATCTTTACGGCTCCGATGGCGTCATTACGAATGGTTCACGCATTTTCATACCTGAAAATACCGCTGCCTATGTGTTCAGCCAAGCTGGCATCGAAACCATCGTTACTGAATCAGGAAATTATGTTTACGAAAGTGGCGAAGAGAGCGTTTTTCATGATGGTATTGGGTCGATCATCAACCAGGTAATCGATCGTGTTGCTTATGGCGGCGAGCCTGTTACTGAGAAGCGAATCGCTTTTGTCAACCTACGCGAGATCAGACATATCCCTTTTGGGACTCGTGGACCTCAGGTCTATAACGACCTGTACTATAAGTGCGATCTGGAGGTCTATTCGCACGGACTCTTCTCGATCAAGATCACGGATCCCACTGTTTTTCTTCGCAATTTCGTTCCTGCAAATGTGTTCAATTATTCGTTCGATTATCCCGCTGCTCGCAAACAGATCATTGCAGAGTTCCTCCAGTCGTTCATCGTTGCACTCAATTCGCTCTCAAACACCTATCGAATCTCGCAACTGCCTGCACAAGCGAGCGAAATAGCTAAGCGGGTTGCTGCAGATAATGAAAACGCTGGAAGCTGGCCTGAACGCTACGGATTCAAAGTAGTGAAGGTTGCTATCGAGAACATCGAGTTCTCCGCTGACTCACGCGAGCTGGTTCGCAAGTTCTCCGAACAACGTATGAATATGCAGGCTTACGAAGAGTCATCTCAGCGAGCCTCGAATATTGCCGCTCAACAAAAGATCGCGCAAGGCATTCAGGACAACGGTCTTGGTGATGGTGGCGGGATGCTCTTCGGCATGAATCTTGCGCAGGGGATGACGCCTCGGGGAGAAGGAGTGACAGGCGGATCTGTCCTCCCTCTCGATGAGCAAATCGAAGCAGTGAAGCAGCTCAAGGAGTTGCTTGATGAAGGCATGCTCTCGCAAGAGGAATTCGATGCCAAGAAGAAGGAAATTATGGGGCTTTGATCGGCTCCATTGAGATTAGAAGGAGTTATTTATGAAAGCTTGCAAGACTTGTGGTACAGAAGTACCCGACAACGCAACCAGTTGCCCCACCTGCGGTGGTCCAGTTGGCGATCCTGTTGTCGCTGCTGATGGCACGCAGCCAACGCCTCAGCCCTCCCCCAATGAGCCACCCAAGAAGAAACATACGGGACTTAAAGTTATTGCGATCATCGCAGGAATCATCGTTGCGATCTTCATCATTGCATCGTGCAACAGTGCATGCAGTCAGCAGGCCGATTCCACCAAGGAAGATTGGCCTACCGGACCGCTTGCACAGATGATTCCGAGCATGGACCGGAGATGCGAATGGGTATCTGAGAGTGCAGATCATTTAAGTATTCGTGTAACTAATCGTATTAGCAAGAATGACTACGACAACTACGTTAAAGAATGCAAAGAATGGGGTTATACGCTCGAAACAGAAGAAGATTCTGACAGTTATACAGCATTTAACTCGGAAGGATACGAGATTGAAGTTGATTATTGGGACATTAGTGGAAGCCAAATCGATATCGATCTTTACGCGCCTAAAGCCACTGGTGACCTAGCTTGGCCAACAGTTGGGCTTGCAACTAAGTTACCAAATCCAGAAAAAACGAAAGGAAGCATAGCTGTTGATTCATCAAGTCAGTTCACTGCATATGTCGGCGAAATGAACAAAGCGGCTTACGATGCCTACGTTGCTAAATGTATTGAAAAAGGATTCGATACGGATTACAGCAAAAACGAGAAATCATTTAGCGCAAAGAATAAACAGGGTGATTCTTTGCATTTGGAATATCAAGGCTTCAACACAATGTATGTCTCCATGTATGCAGCAAAAGATGAAAGTTCCTCTTCAAGCGGCTCGTCGAGCTCGTGTTCGGCTTCATCATCAAGCTCAAGCAGCAGCTCAACAAGCCCTAGTGCCGACTTCAAGAAGACCATGGATGACTACGAAAAATTCGTTGACAGCTACATTGCCTTCATGAAGAAATACAACTCTTCGAGCAATCAGGCGAGTCTAGCAGCTGATTACGCGAAATATATCTCTGACTACGCGGATCTAGCAGCAGATATCGAAGCGATCGACGAAGACAGTTTGAGCGCAGCAGACCTCAAATACTATACCGACGTAACGACACGAGTAAGCAAAAAGCTCATTGACGCATCTCTTTAATAACGTACTGTCATAAGCATCTAGAAACCAGAAAGGGGCAATAGTAGGAGACAGTAAGTCTTTACCATCTCCATCTTGAAGACAACCAAACATGAAAAAGGCAGGATCGACATTAACCTTGGATGCGGGTATGTGATCCTGTCCTTTTTGAGGCTTATTGGCTTTGTTTATTGTTACACCTTTCATCTTCAAGCAAACAAACTGTAGTACTAGAGCAGATCGAGCATTGCAGAAAAGCTAGCAAGAAACTTCAACGAATTCGTCTTTTTGGACTAAAGCAAGCTTTGCTGTATCCATTATTTCGCTAACGAAGTCCTTTTTTTGTATCCCAAATTGAGACAATAGCTCTTTATCCTTCTTGAAAAACTTATAAAGAAGTTTCGTATCTTTATCTTCAAGATCAATATGATGCAAAAGATTGCATAAGTAGATAATGGCTGCCCTAGTTCCGTCAGCAAACTTAGTTTTATTCTCTCGCTCATACTCATCGAGATCTTCTTCTGTATACTTCGGCTGGATACCATGTATCGGATTAACAAGAAGCTGCGTGGATGCCCTCATGAGATTCACATATAAGCCAAGCTCATATTTTTGCGATTCAGACATAGCAGAATAGTCAGTCCCAAAAGTCGCTATTTTATCAGCCGCTTCCCTAATGAGTATGGTTTCGTGTTCGATGCGAGAAATGCGCTCATTAAGCTCCACAATTGCAAGTCTGTAATCCATTTCAGATCGTTTACTGATTCGAATAAACACTTTCTCTAAGCGTTCTTTATCAGTTTTTTGCTTATAAAACGCAATTCCGCTCCCGAGGAGCGCTATGCCAGCAATAGCCCAGCCTATTGGACCCGCTAGCCCAAGAAGCGCCTCACCAGCTGCAATTCCACCGCCTCCAGCAGCAAGTGCCCCTCCTCCCAACCATGCTAAAGCGGCATTCGATGCCGCTGCACCGCTCAATGCAGATATTGTTGTACCTGTTGATGCAACGCCAAACGCAGTCGCAACGCCCATTGCAGCAGTAGGACCCATGGCAGCCACAGCAACTCCAGCACCAGCACCTATAGCGCCTTTACCCACCTGCCTTAGTTTTGCCTCCTCATAATCTAATTCGATCTTTTCGGCGTAGTTTTTCCAGTTCATCCTAACTTTCTTGAGCTTCTCATATTCAATACGATTTCCTTCAGGAACGTTTCTAATTTTGTCAAACGAATCTTGCATTAATCCCAAACTCTCATAAAGGCGAAACGAACTTTCACCCAGGTCTTCGATTTTTTCGTTCACAACCTTTCGTGCAGATTCTGTTTGCTTGCAGGCCTTTTCAAGCTCTGATTCTTTTTTCTTCATTGCTGATCTCCAGAAAAAAAGTTGTCAATGTCTTCTATCGTCTTCAGAATGCTATCCTCTTCGACTTCTCGCAGCCTTGCAAAATTTGAAGATTGCTCAAATGCTTCTATGTACATGTTGCTGCGTTCAAAATTGCCGATAAAGCAGATGAGCTTTTTGTCATCATAAATGCTAGCTAGAGTATGAAGACCTCTGAGGTACTCGTTAACAATGCTCTTTTCTCTTAATGCAGGCTCAACGTTAGACTTAGCTTCGCAGGCAGACACTGAGCGCTTTGCCTCCCCGTACAGAGATATACCGAATCTACCGATTCCCACGATATTTAGACGAAGGAAGAATTCACAAGCATTGAAGGCTCCTCCTCCAACTGCAAAT
>ENA-UONY01000696-UONY01000696.1-human-gut-metagenome-genome-assembly--contig:-CS9-NODE-696-length-36433-cov-187.484799_pt1 | contig 36433 bp, 28 predicted proteins | sample MGYA00242465_ERZ724012 | MGnify/ENA metagenome assembly ERZ724012 | reverse complement strand
TAAAGGTTAAACCAAAATTATCAAGTCCAATTTTATTTGGATATTAACTGGAAAGGATATATGCAGTATCCTACAACAGGATAAACGATGTATCAGCAGATATTCAGACAGGTTATTATGAAGCCTTACGTTCAATTTTCAAGCATGATTATGACAAGGCTAAAGAACTGCTGGACAAGAACTGCACTCTCGGTCATACTCCATCAATGTATGCGTTGGCCGGTGTGTATGAGGAGACTGGTGATGACAAATCTGCAATAGAACTTTACCGTCAGGCGATGTCCGCCGGATACCTGCCGGGGGAATTTGTTTACGACATGAAACAGATGTACCAAGGCGTGAACAATCTCTCGATTTTTGAAAGCCGCGGGGAGTCAAAAGCATTTCCTGCCTTTGAAGAGCTTGCGGACAAAGGCTATCTCCCGGCAGCGGAGATGTGCTCATTGTATGATTCCGGGACATTCTCCAAGAAATCAAATGTCGGAGCCGCAATCGTCAACGGCCTGGCTAAAGGCATAGCAGCGACCATGATTGCCGCCAATGAAATTATGGATTCCGGGCTGTTGGACACAGGCAGCGGCATCCAGAATGAGCAATGTGTGGCTGCCATAGGCGGTTCGGGACAAAACAACCATCCGAACTACAGCACATCCGGGAATTCCACTCAAAAAAACGGGATGACACGGGAATATGAGTATGTAAAGACTGTATCAGGCATCTACGAGCCGGAGCAAACCGCGGCAAAGCTTCATATTTACCGCAGCCGCGACAACGGTGACTTCCGAGCCTCTACCGTGTACAACACAAAAGGACTGGACAGAGCCGCGACTTATAGAATCAACAGCGGTTGGAAAGTTTTCTATGAGGAACGATATTCCAACTATATCTCCTACTACGGACTCTGCACTTATTTCAATTATTAGTCACCTGATAAGCCCACCATGCGGATCACATGCTTTCGCAATGCCCGACACACAAATCAAGTAGGAGGAAAACGAAGTGGTTTTCTTCCTACTTTCGTTTTCCGACCTCTCACACCACCGTACGTGCGGTTCCGCATACGGCGGTTCCTTATCTTACGTGCAATTTGACATAGTAGTCCATCAAACAAGGATAGCCGGCGACACCTTCGTGAGACTGGCGACGGACTCCCCCTGACATCAACGGCCCACCTCCCTACCAGAAGGATGCTTCAAGGTGGCTTTCAGCGACATGTGGAAGGTTAAGTTTTTTACGAAACGCTTTCAGTCCAAAGCTGGCCAGAAGCATCTGGAAGGCACTTTGACGTGAAAAACTTGTGACTTTGGCTTCAAGTTTTTCAGCCCGACACGGTCTCTGCGGGCATAGGAAGGCTATGTGGCTGAAGGTGTTTTGCAAAATGGTGTTCTGTAAAATGGTGTTTTGTAAAATACTGACAGGGAGCGGGTAAAAAATATTACCTAGTAGTACGCACAAAAAAGAGGACAACTGTGAGTTGCAGTCGTCCTCTCTGGAATCTTGCTATGTCCGATTACTCTGCCGGGTGAATGGCGCCCATCGGGCAGGCGTCAGCGCAAGTGCCGCAGTCGATGCAGGCGTTTGGATCGATGGTGTAAACGTCACCCTCGTGGATAGCGCCCTGAGGGCACTCGCCTGCGCAAGTTCCGCAAGCTACGCAATCAGTTTCTGAAATCTTGTAAGCCATAATTCACTAAAATAAAATTGTTTTCCTTTTGTCTGCCTCCGGATTGCCGGAAACATTATGCAAATATAAATCTTAAAAATCATAATATCAAACCCCATACCACAAAAACGATGAGGGCGATCCCGACTTTTATCGCTTTTGCCTTGAAGAAGGAGGATTTGCTGTCGGCAAGAAGAGGGAGGGATGCGTGGCCGTCCTGCACGATGGAATTGGCAAGCAGGACGGGGAACGGGATTACACCGCTGGCGAACAGGGTCACAAAGACCAGATGCGGACCCGACTCAGGAATCAGGCCGACCACAATCGCAAGCAGAATCATCAGCGCGGTGTTGTCGCTGATCCACGCGGAGAGGTCGATGAAATTGAACAGGATTCCGATGACCAGGAGCACCCCGAAAGTCCAGGCGAATATGCTCGGAAGATGCTTGCGGACAATATGCTCCCAAAGATGCTCCTCGACGAAGTGGTCGGAGGCGAAAAGCAGCGCCCCCAACACTACAAGACTTAGAGCACCGAAAAGCCAGAAAGTCCACTCCTCGTCAAAAACGGCAAGTCCCTCTGCCTCACCTCCTTCCTCCAGGAGGCCAAGCAGCAGGGCGGCTATGAATATCACAACCCCAAAGAACATTAATATTCTTGTCCTGCCGAAATGTCTTCCTTCCTTGTGATGATGCCCGTCCTGATGCTCGCATCCGTCTCCGTGAAGTTCAAAGGAATCCTCAAGACGGGTTGGCAGCGGCTTGTCACCGGACGAGAATCTGTCGATCAGCAGTCCCGTCACAACGGCCAACACAAAAAGGATAAGGAACAGCAAAGCGGCCTTGCCTGGGAACAAAGCCAGCATCATAAACGACTCATCCCCGGCCGTTGCGATCATCATCGCGACCAGCGCTCCGAAACTCAGCATCCTGTGCGTGTAGAGCGACACGGCGGCGAAACCTCCGACACAACCGGGTACCGAACCGAGCAAAGCGGAGACGAGGACCTGGGCGAAACCTGATTTCTTGAGGGATCTGAATATCCTGCCGTCCGACTCCACATTGAAAGACTCGATGATCATCATCATGACGACCACCAAGCCGGAGATCAGGACAGCGCCACGCAAAGCGTCAAGTAAAACGGAAATGATCATGGTCTGTTACGCTGTCACCCAGCCGGTGAGATAAAGGTTGATGATAGGACGGAGAGGTGAGTTCGTGGTCAAGGTCAAGACTATCAGGCACTCCCCTGCCGGGAATCCCTTCGTGTCGAAAGTCACCTTCAGGTCACCTTTGCCGCCTGCGGGAACATCCGCGAAAGCCTGCGCCTTCACGTGCGAGCTCTCTGAATCCACCTTATATATTCTTAAAGGAGATTTGCCTTTGTTGGTGAAATGGAATGTGCAGTCCACATTCGTTCCGGCTTTGACCTTGCCGAAGGAGAATGTGCTCTCGTCAGCCATCGGATTAGGGCCGTCATTACGTTCTTTGTCCGTGAGCGATGAGAAATTCTCTTTCGTGTACGTGAATATTCCTATGCGGCTCTTGCCGGCTCCGAGTTCAGGATTAGGGTCAGCCACGATGGCCTCGGCACCGGCCGCCACTGGCTCTTTCCCCGCCGACTTCGAGACAACCGCCTTGTACTGGCGGCCGTCCACCAGCGGAGTCGCATAGTAATAGTTCTTCCCCCAATGGTTTCTGTCCGCTGTGACCGTGTAGTTCAGTTTGGCAGTGGACTGCGCCGGAACGGGGTTCGGCGACACCTTTACCGAGAGTCCCTCACTGACATCGGAGAAACTGACCGACAACGGCTTGTTTCCGAGATTGGCCACCAGAACCGTTCCGCTCTTTTGCTGTCCTTGAGACAGATTTCCACCCTTAATGTCCACTTTCTTGAAGGCCAGATTGCCGAAACGGATCGGATAAAGTTCCCCCAAAGAGAACTGCTTGTCGTGGGTAACGCCTCTGAGCCTCAGGACGACAGGCTGCTTCAAGCCAGAGAAATATGCGGTCAGAGACTTGTCGAACGGATAGCCTCCCTTCTCGTCATTCTTGAAGGTGGCCTTGATGGTTCCGGTCTCCCCCGAAGCGATTGGCTTCCGGGTCCATTCCACATTCGTGCATCCGCAGGAAGATACGACATTATAGATCAGCAATGCTTTCTCCCCCACATTCTTGACCGTGAATGTGGCCGTCACAGGGCCGTCCGACACCAGGATGTCCCCGAAATCGTGCACCGTCTTGTCCAGCTGGACGACTCCGCCGAATGTGTTGTCCTTGCCGGAGCCTTGGGCGGCGATGACACCGCTGGCGGACACAAGCAAAAGCACCGCGGCGGCAATATGCTTGAATATATTCATAAATCACGCTGTTTAATTGTTTGACGAGCCCTCGCATCAAGGAGACTTTCAAACTAACGCTTCATAATATTCATAAGGAATGCAAATTCCTTTCCATTGGCAAATTTACCATTTAATAGGTACTTTTTCAAGTCCAAGTAATCCAATCGCAGGAAATAGTTCTGAAATCGCCGTCAACATTCGAGGGCATCTGATGGGACAGAGAGTTCCAAGAGGGACAAGAAGGACGGAGGAGGAGAATATTTATTTTTTAATGCGTGCCAAATTTTGTAATTTTGTACAATTATGCGATTAAGATAAATGGCGAACATAGAACAGAACTACGACTACACTGACGACAACATACGGACCCTGGAAGGTGTCGAACACATCCGCCGGCGTCCGGGAATGTACATCGGAAGACTTGGCAACGGCTCCAACCCGGGAGACGGCATTTATGTGCTGCTCAAGGAGATCGTGGACAACTGCATCGACGAGTTCTCCGCCGGATTCGGCAAGCAGGTCCTCATCAACATCGAGGACAGGCAGGTCTCCATCAGGGACTTCGGACGAGGCATTCCGCTCAACTCCGTCATCAAGGCCACCAGCCAGCTGAACACCGGAGGAAAGTTCGACGACAAGGCTTTCAAGAAGTCCGTCGGACTCAACGGTGTGGGTACCAAGGCGGTGAACGCCCTGTCAGAGAGTTTCTACGTGGAGTCGTTCCGAGGAGGAGAGAGTTCCTGGGCCCGCTACGAGCGCGGAGAGCTGGTGGGCAGCGACAGAAAAGAGAAAGTCAGCGAGAAGAACGGAACCCTCGTGGTCTTCACACCGGACAGCACGATGTTCGGGAACTTCGAGTTCAACATGGACTACGTGGAGACTATGGTCAAGAACTACTCATACCTGAAGAAAGGTCTGGCGATAGTCCTGAACGGAGTCACCTACAAGTCCGAGAACGGCCTTCTGGACCTTGTGAACGACAATCTTTCCGAGACCCCGCGCTATGCTCCGATCCATCTTGTGGGCGAGGACATCGAGGTCGTCTTGACCCACGGCAACTCCTACGGCGAGAACATCGCGTCGTTCGTAAACGGCCAGAACACCCGTGACGGAGGAACCCATCTGGCCGCTTTCCGTGAGGCCATCGCCAAGACACTCAAGGATTTCTTCAAGAAGAACTACGCTCCTGAGGACTGCCGTCAAGGCATAATAGGAGCGATCAGCATACAGATTCAGGAGCCGAACTTCGAGGGTCAGACGAAGACCAAGCTCGGTTCCACCTATATGTGGGAAAAGGAGAAGACGGACGGGAACGGCAAGAAGGTGCAGAATCCGGATGGCTCCATAGAGATCGACCGAGGGCCAACCATCCGATCGTACGTCAATGACTTCATCGCCAAAAATCTGGACAACTACTTGAGAATCAACAAGGACATTGTTCCGATCATCGAGAACAAAATCAAGGAGTCCCAGGCGGAGCGCGAGGAAATCGCCGGGATCCAGAAGAAGACCAGGGAAAGAAACAAAAAGGCGAATGTCTATAACCGCAAGCTGCGCGACTGCCGCTTCCACTTCTGTGACAAGCTGCCTAAAGGCAAGCAGGATCTCGCGGAGCAGACAAGCATATTCATCACGGAGGGTGACTCCGCGAGCGGTACCATCACCAAGGTGAGGAAAGCCGAATACCAGGCGGTGTTCAGTCTTCGCGGCAAGCCGATCAACTGCTACAAGGAGAGCCGCAAGAAGGTGGCCGAGAACGAGGAGCTGAACCTGCTGGTCTCAGCCCTGGGAGTCGAGGACGACCTTGACAACCTGCGCTACAACAACATCATCGTGGCGACCGATGCCGATGATGACGGAATGCACATCAGGATGCTCGTGCTGACCTTCTTCATGAAGTATTACCCGGATCTTATCCGCCGCGGACACGTACATATTCTTCAGACTCCGCTTTTCAGGGTAGCCAACAAGAAGGAGAGGCGCTACTGCTACTCTCCGGAGGAGAAGGAGGCGGCCATCAAGGAGTTGAAAACCTCTGTGCAGATCACCCGCTTCAAGGGTCTGGGAGAGATTTCTTCGGACGAGTTCGTGGATTTCATCGGCGAGAACATGAGGCTGGACCTCGTGACGCTCTCCGACGAGGAGTCCATAGCGGACATCATGGAGTTCTACATGGGCGACAACACGATCGACCGCCAGAACTTCATCAGGGCGAACCTGCGTTCCGAAGAGGAACTTGAAGACGTAAACATCTAATATTCATTGATCATGTCACGTTGGGCTAAATTTTGCGGATGGCTGCTGAAGAAGATGGGCTGGACCACGGTAGGTGGCCCCGCGCCGGAAAGCAAATGCATCATTCTCGGTGTGCCACACACTTCCGTGTGGGACTTTGTGGTCTCCTACCTTTTCTACACGCAGTTCGACCGGACGGCGCACGTTATGATCAAGAAGGAGTTTTTCTTCTGGCCGGTCGGGGTGTTCCTCCGCAAGGTCGGCTGCATTCCTGTGGACAGGGGCAGCGCCGCCGCGATGGTAAAGGGCCTCATCGAGGAGATGGAGAAAGTGGATCAGTTCCACCTCGCCATCGCCCCCGAGGGAACCAGAAAAGCCGTGAAGAAATGGAAGACCGGCTACCACCTCATCGCAAGAGAGGTCGGGTGCCCTGTCTATATGGGATTTTTTGACTGGAAGACCAAGCGCGTCGGCATCGGCGAGAAGGTTGAGCTGACGGATGACGCGCGCGCAGACACCGACAGAATCCAGACGATCTACGAAACAATGCACTTCGAGGGCAAACACCCGGAGGGCTATATCACTCATTAAACAATCAATTATGCCATTTTTCAGCCAAAACAGGGAGAATTATGTCACGACCCTGGCCAAGCTATTTGAATATGCGACCGACAACTACGCCAAGCGGCCGCTCTCGCGGTTCGTCGAAGGTGGGCAGGAATATACCTTCGACAGCTTCAAGCACAAGTGTCTGGAGCTTTCACACCGCTTCAACAGATTCGGTATCAGCGCAAGGGACAAGGTAGCCATACTTTCCAACAACATGCCCAACTGGACGGTTGCGATGTTCTCGTGCGTGCCTTTCGGACGTGTGACCGTGCCAATCCTGCCGGATTCGTCGGAAAGCGAGGTCACAAACATCATCAACCACTCGGAATGCAAGGCCATCTTCGTGTCCAAGAGACTCCTTAAGAAACTCAGTCAGGAGGTGATCGACAAACTGACCCTCGTGATCGACATAGAGACGTTCGACTTCATCAAGAAGGACGACAAGGCTTTCACCTGCGAGGGTCACGGTGTTGATCCACAGGCCGACGATCTTGCGTCAATCATCTACACATCAGGCACTTCCGGAAAGGCCAAAGGCGTGATGCTCAGCCACCGCAACTTCTGCCAGAACATCATCGCGGCCTACCACGCCCAGAAGGCCGGGAAGCACGACCGCTGGCTCTCCATCCTGCCGATGTCGCACACCTACGAGATGGCGTTCAGCGTGCTTTACCCGCTGTACGTCGGAGGCTGCGTCTATTATATTCAAAAACCGCCCACACCGAGCATCCTGATGCAGACGATGAAGAAGGTCAAGCCGACCATCATGTGCTCCGTGCCGCTGATCATCGAGAAGGTCTACAAGAACAGCGTGGTTCCGACGGTGGAGAAGAGCCGCGTGCTTTCCTGGATGAAGGGACACACGCCGAGACTCCTCTACTGGCTCATCGGGAAGAAACTCTACGCATCCTTCGGTGGCAAGCTGAAGTTCTTCGGAATCGGCGGCTCGAAGCTGGACTCAACCGTAGAGGATTTCCTCAACAAGGCCGGATTCCCCTATGCGATCGGCTACGGCCTGACTGAGACGGCTCCGCTGATCACGAACGCCTGCGTGGGCAAGACAGTGGTCGGGTCGATCGGCGTGCCGGCCTACAACGTGGAGGTCAAACTCCAGAACGTGAACCCGGAGACGGGCGAGGGCGAGATTGTCGCCAAGGGTGACAACGTGATGCTGGGCTACTACCGCGACCCGGAAAGGACCCGCTCCGTGCTGACCGACGACGGCTGGTTCCGCACCAACGACCTTGCGTGCCAGGATTCCAAGGGACGCTACTACATCAAGGGAAGGCTCGGGAATATGATAGTGGGACCTTCGGGCGAGAACATCTACCCGGAGGAGATCGAGCAGGTGATCAACACCATTTCTGGAGTGAACGAATCACTCGTGGTGGAAAGGAACGGCAAGTTGGTGGCCCTCGTGAAGTTCGATGACAATGTGCTGGACTGGAACCAACAGCGCGAGGACAAGTTCTTCGACAACCTCCAGTCGATGAAGCAGGCGGTTCTTGAATATGTCAACAAGCACGTCAGCAAACAGTCCAAGATCGGCGAGGTCGAGGCGATGAAGGAAGACTTCGAGAAGACGGCCACGCACAAGATCCGCCGTTTCAAGTACAAGGAAAAGGCATCGGACGAAGCTTCGCAGCAAGATACCGAGGACAAATCAAAAGGGACGGCATCCTCTGAAAAGTAAGCCATCCCCAATATATCTTAGCGAACCGGATCCTTACCAATTCCGCTCACGGTAAAGATTCGGTTTGTCTGTTATAGGAAGGTCGGAGTCATTCAGGACCTTGACGCAATCGTGTACGCTGATCTCGGCGTCCGGCTTCCACTTTGAGAAATCATTGCCTTTGATGGTCACATCGCCGCAGAACTGCACGTCGATCACGGGCTGCCCAGGGAACAGCGGCGCATAAGACTTGGAATCAATGAATATGTTGTCAGAGATGTCGAGCGTCCCCACGCTTCTGGCATAGATGATCTGGCTGTCAAAGGTTTCCACGATGTTGCCGGTGAAAGTCACGCTGTTGTGGTAGTGGAAGTCGTTGCCCCTTGTCTTGGTCGGGATCTCGGGATCGATCTGGAGGATGGCCTGCGGGCCGTTCGCGCCGATGGCCAGATCCGTGAACTTGTTGTTTCTAATCACGATGTTCTTTGTCCTTCCGGACTCGTACCAGAAGTTGGCGTCGCCGCTGACACAGATTCCGGACATCTGCGAGGCGAAATCACAGTCCTCCACAAGCACGTCGCCATAGGTCGAGAGCAGAAGGCTTCTAGCCCTGTTGTAGCGAACGGTGCAGTTCCGAATCGTGACATCCGCGCCTCTGGAGATGTTCTCAAGGGCTATGTTCGTCGGATCCGCGACTCCGCCAAGATCGAAATCGGTCTCTATGATGTAGGCCTTGAGGTCGGACTTGTCGATGCTCCTGATCCTGCCGGAGCCGACCGGACGAAGATTAGACTTGTCCACAAAGCTGATCACGTCACCCTCGTCGGCGAACTGGTCCCCCACCTGCTGGAAATGGCCGAAATGAGCCCGTAAAGTATTAGATGACAGCACAGAATCCACAAGCATGTAGATGCCGTGGATGTTCGCGGCATCGTCAAGCATACTCTCAAACAGGCTGTTCTCTATCGTAATCTTTCCGTTGCAGCTGACAAAGTGGGTCGCGTCAGCGGAAGTGGTGACCATCCTCGGAGAACCCTCGTGAGCGGCCGTCGAGAAACCTTTCACCGAGATATTCTCTGAATATTCAGCTATCAGTCCCATCCCGCCGCTCCGGTAGATGTGGACATCCTCTATGTTTATATTCTTTGATGACAGCACTGCCATCGCCGGGAAACGTCTGTTAAGTCCTGTAGGCCCTTTGTCGTCCCAAACGCTTCCGACCGGAGGAACGTCCCTCGCACTGAGGCGTGTGAATTCGATGATGCCTTCACCTATCTCCCGTGCTCCCATCTCACCGGACCAATAGCCGTGGTCGTAGGCGCAGGTGTCGAAGAACGGCCTGTGGGTCTTCGGGTCGAAAAGGATGCTCTCCCCCATCGGATACTCCCAGTCATAGCCTCCGAAGAAAAGCCTGTCGCCTTCGATACGGTACTTGGTGTCCGGGAAGACCTTGACAGTGAAGCTTCTGCTGACCGGATCGCTGGAGAGAACCGTCCCTTCGAAAGTCCAAGGATAGTCGTAATCGACCGACACACCCTTGATGGTGACATTGGACGACCCCTTGACGGCGAACGGCACCATGCACCCGTGGAACATGAAGTCGGAGCCGTCGCCTTCGATCGTGACATTCCTCATGTCCTTGATCAGGAAGGCTATGCGCTTGTCACCGCTGTCGTTGTTCGAGAGCGTCAGGAACTCCCGCGCCCCCCGCTCCGGATAGAAGGGGTAGACACCTTTGCCGAAGAGAATCCTCACGTTTCCTTTCGGGTGCGACTTCAGGATTTCAACGACAACCGGAGTGTAATCCTTGACATTAGGGTCGAAAGCGACATCTACGGTTTTCACTGAGCACGATGTCATCACTGCCATCATGATGGCCGCAAGTATGGTCAATATCTTATTCATAAAACTTAATTCTTTGTCGAATTGGAAGTCTGGCGTTGGCCGATACGTTGAGCGAAGTAAAGATTGGCGAGGGCGAGGACAAGACCGAGGATGGCAAAGAGCAGCATTTCCCACCAGGGCCAGACGAGGGATAATGGATATGCCGCGTACGCGATGAGAGGGACGGAGATAATGCTGGTCACAAGTCCGGGGACATAGCCTTTGAGGGTTACAGCGCGCACGAGGTTTATCAGGGTGCACACTGAATATGCCATAAAGATTGTCGCCCAGATGCGTTCGGTCCATAAGCCGCCTACGAACAATGAGGCGGTTGAGAGGAGAACAGCAAGGAAACCAACAACAGCGGCAATGACTAACGCTGACATATTCATTCCGGAAAGGCGGAAGAGGATATTCACTAAACTTTGGTGCGCCTCATCCGAGGAAGCGCTATGATGTGATGCCCACCGTCTGGCGGTAAACACCACCTCTAACGCATGGCAAAAGGATACCGCCAGGATCGGGAGAACTATATACAGTACAGAAAGTGCGCTCATATTCGTTGTTTGTTACATTTCAGCAATATAGAGGCTCAACCTGATTTCTATGGCTGAGTCCATAGGCGTGATTCACTTCAAGCCGGTTTGTCATCGGAACAGCAGCGGGACGAACCGGCTGAGGTAGATGCGCCAGTTGCGCCAGATGTGGCCGCCGTCGGACTCTACGTAGGAATATTCATAACCTGCGTCATCGAGTTTCTTGCGGAAGTCGGAGTTGGCCTGATAGAGGAAGTCATCCTTTCCGATGCCGATCCAGAAAAGTGATGGCTTGGTGGCGAAAAGTCTCGCCAGCTTGCCGTCAAAGTCCTCATAGACAGGAGATTTCTTTTCCGGGAATATGGCGGCGGAGAACAGGCCTATGTACGAGAATGTGCCGGGATATTCCTTTGAGATGTGGAGGGAATGGAACCCGCCCATCGACAGTCCGGCTATCGCGCGTCCCTCCTTTTTGCGGATTGTACGATAGTGGGAGTCAACATATTCAATGATTTCAGGGAAGGAGGTTTCGTAGGTGCCGTCCATTGTCTTCGGAAGGTTGAACTGTGGCTGGACGAGGCCGTTGGAAGTCTCGCCCGGGGCGGCCTCCTGCGAGGCGTTGCCGTTCGGCATCACCACGATCATCGGCTTCGCCTTGCCTTGCGCGATGAGGTTGTCAAGGATTTGGGAGGCGCGGCCGAGCTCCATCCACGCCTGTTCGTCCCCGCCCATTCCGTGCAAAAGGTAAAGCACAGGGTATCTGGCCTTTCCGTTGTTTTCATAACCTGCCGGAGTGTAGACCGTCATCCTGCGCCTCATTCCAAGCGAAGGGCTGTCATACCAGACCTTCGATACCGTCCCGTGCGGCACGTCACTGACTTTGTAAAGGTCAGCCTGTCCGCCGCCGACAATGAATATGCTCGTGACCGTGGCCACATCCCTTATCTGATAGACATTCGACGGGTCGTTCATACGCTGGCCGTTCACTATGAAAGAGTAGCTGTAAAGCTCCGGCTCAAGAGGGGCGCTGGTATATTCCCAGACACCGTTCTGATTCTGTGTCAGTTCAGCGATGCCCGGAACCTCGAACTCGCCGTTCGGAGTGCTGATTTTCTGTGGCGGCAGAAAGTCGCCGGTCACCTGGACTCTTATTACATTTGGGCCGGAGTACCTGAAAGTCACCGTGTTGTCTTCATTGATTTGAGGGGACACCACCTTCGCCCCGCTCCAAAGCGCCTGCTGCGCGGAAGCGTCCGGAGCCATGGCGGACGCGAGCATAACCATTGCCGCCAGACAAAACAATTTATGAATATGTTGTCTCATAATATGACCTAATGTTTAGAAGCTGTTTATATGGTAGGTTCGACACTTCGGCAAGCTCAGTGCACCGCAGGCTCACCAACCATATAACGTCAGAATATCAAGATAAAACACAGAGCGGCGAACGCGGCTCCGGCAATCGGGCCGAGGACAGGAACCCAGCTGTAGTTCCAGCCGCTGTCGCGCTTCGGACTCTTGAACGGAAGAACAGCGTGGGCGATGCGCGGGGCAAGATCCCTTGCCGGATTGATCGCGTAGCCTGTCGCACCTCCAAGGGACATACCAATCGCCATAATGAGCATTGTGACAGGGAATGAGCCACAGGCGCCAAGTCCGACTTCCGAGGTGTTGCCACTCACGGAGAACATAAGGATGCAGAACACCAGCAGCCAGGTTCCGACGAACTCGCAGAAGAAGTTCCTCGCCGGATTGTAGATGGCCGGCATCGTGCAGAATGTGCCGAGTTTCGTGTCCGGATCGTCAGTGGCATCGTAATGATCCTTGTAGAATGCCCAGACAAGGGTCGCACCGCAAAAGCCACCTAACATCTGCGCGATGATGTAGCCTAAAACCGAAGCCCAAGGGAACGAGCCAGCCACGGCCAAACCAATTGTCACGGCCGGATTGAGATGCGCTCCTGAATATGGTCCAGCGATGAAAACTCCGCACATCACGGCAAAGCCCCACGCCAAGGTTATCACTACCCAACCGGCGCCCTTGCCTTTGGATTTCTCAAGGCTGGTGCAGGCGCAGACTCCGTCACCCATAAGGATTAGTACAAGTGTGCCGAGAAACTCGGCGAAATATGGATTCATAATATTCACTACTTATTGGTTAATGTTCGTCCGATAGCGTCGGCCCATCCGGCTTTGGCCGCCTTGACGGCATCCTCATCCATCGAAGGAGTGAAGACGCTGTCTGCCTCCCATTGCTTCTTCACGTCATCAAGGCTCTCCCAGAAGCCGACAGCCAGCCCGGCAAGGTAAGCCGCACCGAGAGCCGTCGTCTCGGTCACTTTAGGCCTTATGACTTTGGCGCCAAGGATGTCGGACTGGAACTGCATCATAAGGTTGTTGCGGGACGCGCCGCCATCCACTTTTAATTCCCCGAGATGGATTCCGGAATCCTTCTCCATAGCCGAGACAATGTCCATTGTCTGGAATGCGATGCCTTCAAGAGCCGCTCTGGCGATGTGTGCCGCCGTGGTTCCACGGGTTATTCCGAATATCCCGCCTTTAGCATACTGATCCCAGTACGGAGCACCAAGTCCCGTCAACGCAGGCACCATATAGACTCCACCATTGTCCGGTACAGAGGCCGCAAGAGCCTCAACCTCAGATGAACTCTTGATGATTCCAAGGCCGTCACGAAGCCATTGAACGACAGAGCCGGCAACGAATATAGACCCTTCAAGGGCATAGTCCACCTTGTCGCCGATCTTCCACGCGATGGTGGCGAGAAGGTTGTTCTTAGACATTATCGGCTTCTCACCTGTGTTCATCAGCAAGAAACAACCTGTGCCGTAAGTGTTCTTGACGGATCCCGGCTCGGTGCACATCTGACCGAACAGGGCGGCCTGCTGGTCACCGGCTATTCCCGCGACAGGAACGTTTCCGCCTAAAAGATCAGTCTCTCCATAAACTTCCGATGAGGATTTGACCTGCGGCATCATCGATGCGGGAATATTCAGAAGATCAAGAAGCTCTTCATCCCATTCCAGTGTGTTGATGTTGAACAGCATCGTACGGGAGGCGTTGCTCACGTCCGTGATGTGCTCGTGTCCGCCGGTCAGGTTCCACACCAGCCAACTGTCCACTGTGCCGAAGCGAAGCTTTCCCTGCTCGGCACGCTCACGGGCTCCCGGTACATTCTCAAGGATCCAGCGTATCTTCGTTCCGGAGAAATAAGCGTCGATGATGAGGCCGGTCTTGCGGCGGATCATATCCGTCACTCCCGCGGCCTTGAGCGAGTCGCAATATTCAGAAGTCCTTCTATCCTGCCACACGATGGCATTATAAACAGGTTTTCCTGTCTCGGCGTCCCACACGATAGTGGTCTCGCGCTGGTTGGTGATTCCGATGGCGGCGATGTCCGCTCCCCCAAGTCCAAGCGATGTGACCGCCTCAGTCATCATCGCATATTCGGTGGCCCAGATCTCCATCGGATCGTGCTCCACCATCCCCGGCTTCGGGAAATGCTGTGTGAATTCCTTCTGGCGAACAGCCATAGCCTCGCCTCTCTTATTGAAAACAATAGCCCTTGACGAGCTCGTGCCCTGATCAAGGGCAATGACATATTCTTTCATATTCAAGAAATAATCTTCATTAACGTGTTAATAATCCTGGTCACGCCTGCCTGGAAAGCAAGCAGACAAACGATTCCATGACGACCGTTTGTCCAAACAAATGTATAAAAATTTCCTTTCAACTCCAACCTTTCCTCTAAAGGTTAATGAATATGCTAATGAATATTCAAGTGCCGGAATATTCCGCCCACATTGCCATTCGCATCTATGAATATGCCATCATTCTTTGAACTCGCACTCCTGGGTAACACTTCACCCACAAAACGTTGCCGAAAAGAGCATGAAATACCTCTTAAGCAACAAAAACGCCATAAATCGTTACCGTTCAGAGACGTCTCTCACACGGCTATAATTGATAAAATCCTATTAATAAATAAGTTACAAAACGTTGCTCTCCTGCCATGACTAGCAATAATTTGTAACACATTGTTAGTCAATCGAGACTGTTTCTCAAAGATAAGTACCACCTCGTCGAGAACATTTTGCGATATATATGCTCCCGTCAGAGATAAAAAGCAATGCGACGGAAGCAATTTTGTGCAACTCTGCGCTTTCTGGGCCCCGAGCGTTGCCCGAGAAGGTTAAGAAGAGATCCGTGGCAACATTTTAACGTGATTTCGTTGCTAAAGAGGGACGAAAAAAGACCGCAGGAAATCTGCGGTCTAAAATATTGTCAGCCAAAATCGGCTTCACATAAACTTGGGATTAGGCCTCGGCCTCAACGGTTACCTTTACGGTGGCCTTGACAGCCTTGTAGCACTTGACTGTGCCTTCGTACTCGCCTACGGTCTTGATCTCACCGAGGGTGATGTTCTTCTTGTCAACCTCAATACCGGCGGCCTTGAGAGCCTCTTCGATCTGAGCAGTAGTGACAGAACCGTAGATCTTGCCGGACTCGCTGACCTTTACGGCCACCTTGACAGGTGTGGCCTCGATCTTGGCTGCGAGAGCCTCGGCGTCAGCGATAAGCTTGGCCTCTTTGTGAGCCCTCTGGCGCTTTGTCTCCTCAAGCTGCTTAAGAGCGGACTGAGTGGCGGCGCAAGCGAATCCCTGAGGGATAAGGTAGTTGCGGCCGTAACCTGACTTTACCTCTACCACATCTCCGGCCTCGCCGAGATTGGCAACTTCTTTCTTCAAAATGATCTTCATAATCTCGCTCTCCTATTATTTAAGAAGGTCAGTTACATAAGGAAGCAGAGCAAGGGAACGAGCCCTCTTCACTGCCTGAGCGACTTTCCTCTGGAACTTCAGAGAAGTACCGGTGATACGGCGAGGGAGAATCTTACCCTGCTCGTTGAGGAACTTCTTAAGGAACTCAGCGTCCTTGTAATCAACATACTTGATGCCTGCCTTCTTGAAACGGCAGTACTTCTTCTTCCTAACCTCTACTGTAGGAGGATTGAGATAGCGGATTCCTGCGTTCTGTGCGTCATTCTGTGCCATAATTCATTCCTCCTTGATTATGCGTTTTCCTCTGTTTTCTCTTCAACGGCTACCGGAGCCTCAGCCGGAGCCTCCTCTGCCTTAGGAGCGGCAGGCTTGTTCCTGTTCTCCCTTCTCTTCGCGGCGTAAGCCTCGGCGTGCTTGTCAAGAGCCACGGTAAGGAACCTGATGATCCTCTCATCACGGAAATACTGGGTCTCAAGGGTGGCGATGAAGCTTGGCTCAGCCTTGAACTGGATAAGATAATAGAATCCTGAGGTCTTGTGCTGGATTGGATATGCCAGCTGACGAAGTCCCCAGTCCTCCTCGTACACTACCTCGCCACCATTGTCGGCGATCAGTTTTGTGTACTTGGCAACCGCTTCCTTCATCTGTTGTTCAGACAAAACGGGAGTTGCGATGAAAACGGTCTCGTACTGTTTTAACATTTGACTTAATTGTTTAATAATAAATAAATTGCAGTCCTTTCGGGGACGTATGCCAACCCAAAAGGACTGCAAATATAGTCAATTATCTCAACTTTCGCAAATTAGAGGTCAAGACAAATTACTTTTCAGGAATATTCTCAAGCACGGCGACGAGGAACTTCCAGGTCTCGGCGACGGAAGCGATGTTCACGCGCTCGTCCGGAGAGTGAGGATAGAGGATGGTAGGTCCTATGGAAACCATCTCCCAGTTCGGATACTTGGCTCCCATAATGGCGCACTCAAGCCCTCCGTGGGTGGCCGTGATCTTGAGTTCCTTTCCGAAGAGGCTCTTGAAGGTGTCCTCCAGAACCTTGATCATCGGAGTGCCGAGTTTCGGAGCCCAACCGCTGTAAGCGCCTGATGTCGAATATTTCGCGCCGGCAAGCTCAAATACGTAACGGATCGAGTCGGCGAGATACATCTTGGCCGCGTCGATCGAGCTGCGGGTCAAGGAGTGAACCGTGAGATGTCCCTTCTGGGTGCGGACGATAGCCATATTGGTAGAGGTCTCGGTCAGGCCAGGAAGAGTGTCGCTCATCCTCTGGACTCCGTGAGGGCAGGCAAGGATGGCCTTGACAGCCTTGCCGATCACCTTAGGGCTGATGTAACGGGCAGCCGGAGCGCTCTGCTTCTCATAGATGAGAATCATATCCGGGTCTGAGTACTGGTACTCGAACTTGGACTCCTCGAACTTCTTCTCAACGAGAGCCTTGACCTTGCGGGAGTCCGCTGACGGGACGAGGATCTCGGCCTCGGCCTCGAACGGGATGGCGTTGCGGAGGGATCCACCGGTGATGGACGCGACCTTTACGTCATATTCAGAGATTACGGCTTCGAGAAGACGGCAGATGATCTTGTTGGCGTTGCCCCTGAAGAGGGAAATGTCCATTCCGGAGTGTCCGCCCTTGAGTCCCTTGACGGTGATCTTGTAGCCGACGAATCCTTCAGGAGTCTTATATGTTCTGTAAGCGAAGTCAGCCGCGCCGTCAACTCCACCGGCGCAACCGGTGCAAAGCTCGCCTTCCTCCTCAGAGTCAAGGTTCAGAAGAATGTCTCCCTTTAATATTCCGGCCTTGAGCGAGTTGGCTCCGGTCATGCCGGTCTCCTCATCGTAGGTGATGAGAGCCTCAAGCGGGCCGTGCCTCAAAGTCTTGTCCTGAAGAACGGAAAGAGCGAGAGCGACTCCGATTCCGTTGTCGGCTCCGAGGGTAGTTCCCTTCGCGGTCACCCACTCCCCGTCTATCTCGGTCTCGATAGGATCAGTGAGGAAGTCGTGCTTCGTGTCAGCGGTCTTCTGCGGAACCATGTCCATGTGGGCCTGCATTATCACTCCCTTGCGGTTCTCGTAGCCTGGAGTGGCCGGAACTGTGAATATGATGTTGCCGGTGTCGTCCTTCCTCACGTCAACACCGTGTTCTTTTCCCCAGCCCAGGAGATAGTCCTGAACCTTGCCTTCGTGCTTTGAAGGACGAGGAACCCTTGTCAGGCCGTAGAAGTTCTCCCAAACGGCCTTTGGCTGCAAATCTTTAATTGTCATAGCGTTATTCTATTAATATGTGAATATGTATTCTTTAATGTTTGCTGAATATTTTTTCCGGATTACTTTGAAAGCGGGAAATAGCCCTCGGTTCCGAGCTGGTAGATGGCCATCCTGTCCTGAAGGAACGAGGTCACGCCATCGGAAAGACGGACTGTGCAGATGGCCGGAATCCTGTAGATGGCCACATTCGACTTTGCTTGGGCACCCTTGCCGGAAGCCTCTCCGATCGGCTGAGGGACAATCTCCAAAAGGTAAGGTTTTCCGGACATATTGTCTGCCGAGACGATTCCGTCTGTATCTGAGATCCTGAACGCTACGTAGGTCTGAGACTTTCTGTTCTTTACAGGAACGACATCGCATTTGAGTTTCTGGGTCTGGAAATCGCTGTAGCCGATGAACATGGACATATATTCCTTCTCCAGAGCGGAGATTTCCTTGAGGGCCGCCCCCATAGCCTCACCACTGTAAGTGGCGTCGGTGTCGCCTGTGACGATATGAACCCTTTTCTGACGAAGATTGAATATCATGTCGGCTGCCTCCTTGGCCCTCTGCTCAAGGGACTTCTGGACAACCATATTCTGCTGCACGGCGATGCGGTTGTAGGAAGCGTCCTCCTTGACTCCACGGTAAAGCGTGGCGGCCTCGGATGTAAGGTTGGAGCTTACACCCTTTCCGTTGAAATCAGCCCCGGCCTGCGTGGTGAACCTCCACTCGGCGCTCTCGCCGAAACTTCCGTCATTGACCGCGATAAGTCCCTGGGAGGTAAGCGAAAGGAAAGACTGCGTGGCCTTGTCCGGATTGACATAGTAGCGGAAATTCTGGTCGGCCTCGATGTACGGGGTCATACGGACCGTGCTGAGCGTGCAGGTGGTCTGGTCTGCCTGACGGGCATCAACGCCAAGATATTTCTGGGCGTACTTGGCGTAAGGGCCTGCGTAGAAATATTCACGGACGGCCTCCACCTCGATTGTGATGGTGGTCTGAGGAAGGGCGTAGGAAACGGTTCCTACGGGATCCTGGGCCGAGATTCTTCCGGCTGGCAGCAAAGCGGCGGCCAGACAGAGAAGCGATACTGTGCGGTAATTCTTCATATTCATAAAATTTTTGTCATTTCCATCTTTTGTGCGTCCAGAGGTAGTTCTCCGGGTGTTTTTCCAGATCGACCTGAAGCAGGCTGTAATATTCCTGCATTATCGAGTGAGGGGTCATCGTCGAGGCGTCGCGGCATATTTCCTTGAAGGTCCATTCGTAGTGGCCTCGGGAGACCGGAATCAGGCTCATATAGAAGACGCTGTAGTGCAGTTTGTGGGCGATCGACGCGCCGCCGAGCATCGTCCGGGTCGGCTGGTGCATAAAGTCCACAACGTCATTCACCGTAGAGTTCCGGTAAGGGCACTGGTCGGTCGGGATTATGTAGATTTTCTTGTCCTCCTTGTGAGACAAGGCGAAACGCAGGAGGTTCACGGAACTGACGTAACCGGTGTAGCCGTAACGCAGAACCGGAGCGCAGCGGTTGACCCGCATTATCTCGTCCCACATCTTGCTGCTCAAAGGCTTATAAACGGCGATGATGTCATTTGCCTCCATCTTTGACCGCTCAGAGTCCGGCCTGTAGTCGTAAGTCAGGCAGCCACCGGTTAGTTCCCAGTTGCCGAAATGGCTGTTCAAGACGACAACCCCGGGGCTCTCGGCAAGCGCGGCCTCCACGGTGTCCAGGTTGGTATATTCAACCAAACGTTTCCTGTGCAGCCTTTCAGGATTGCGGCATCCGCCGAACCAGATGGTCTCGGCTATCACCTCGCCGAAATGCTTGTAGAAGGCATTGGAGATTTGCTTCAGCTCCTTGTATTTCTTGTCTGGGAAAGCGCGGGAGAGGTTGATCATCACCACATCACGGCGGTAATGCATCACATCACGCAGCAGCCAGGCAAAGAAGCCCGCCCACACGTAATGGAACCCCAGCGGAAGCGCCGAGATCACCCTCAGAAGTCCTTGCATCAGTTTCGTCAAAATCTTCATCTTTCTACAATCTGTCGCATATTCAGACAAATATAATGAAAGGCTCTGTGAATATGAAATTTTTTAAAAAGATCAGCCTCGGCAGTGAGGCAAAACCACACGATGCCGAGGCTGAAAGGGATTATGTCCAAGACGCGGCTTGGATAGCCGAATCTCTATCTTGACACTCTGAGAACTATGGATCTGTTGCCGGCCGCCGCAGAAGAAGTAGCGCCTTTAAGTTCGGCAGAGACATCCGGGGCTGCCAGTTCGGCACCTTCGGCGACATCCTTACGCACAAGATAGTACATCGCATTAGGAATTCCACCACGATTGCCGTTGAGAGAATGTGCAGTGTTGTTGAAATCATATTTGCCTGCCGCATCCATTCCGCAGACCCAAAGGCTCTGCATATAGACGGTCAAGCCTTCGTACTGATATTCATTGGCAAAAATCTTTATGACCGTCCTGTTCGCATTGGCGACATAGCCTCTGAAAGCCTGACGCCAGCCACTCGGATTCGTTTCCGAAGCAGTATTGTCGTAGTCGTAGTCGTAAGGAGTGTAAGCCTTGACTTCCTTGTTGCCGTTCTCATCGGAGAATACCAATGACATCCAGCCGGTGTAGGCCCACTTGATGCCATTCTCTGTGGTTATGTCCTGAGGCACGCTAATGTTGAAATGCTCGAACCTGTCGACATCGCCGGCAACATAGTCCAGCACAATCGGCGTTGTGGAATATTTGTTGTCAGCTCCACCCCAACCTGTCATGTTGAACGTCTGACCGTCCTCTTTCGCCGAAATCCTGACTGTGAAAGGTTTGGAATCAGCAAGGCTCCAGCCGTTGCCATATTCAGACACGTCATACGGTTTCACCACCCACTCTCCGATGTAGTCGGAATAGGCGCACTGATGGCTTGTCTGATCTTCAGCGTTCTCGGCGTAGAAAGGGTAGCTCAGACTCACTTCCGAAACGACATTTATCTGATCTCCAATGTGTTCAAGAATGCCGGCGGTAAACATATAATCATCTTTTCCGTTGAACGCGAAGACACTTTCTGCCTCTCCTTTGACAATATAGCCGTTTTTCTCAAGGGACTCCCAAGTCTCTCCGGCATCCACAGCGTCAGCTATCTCATCCATCATCCAAACCTTGGCGTCCACTTTCTGGGAATATGGCACAGCGGCGATCCAATAGTACACACCGTCATCGGAAGGTTTCACTTTCGCCATATAGTCAATGTGGCCGGTCGTGGAGTTGTACACCTCATAAGGAGTGATGTCGAAAGTCACGTTGAACTTTCCTGTCTTCCTGTCCTCCATGAACCAGTTCGCTGAAGCCTTGCCACCTCTTGTGGCGGCGACCCTGACAGTGTAGTCTGTCTCCGGGCGCAACGCGCTGACTGTGAAAGATGTCTCTGTGATGTTTGTCTTAAGGACATCCACATTCCTTCCTCCCGAGACATAGGTAACCTCACACCTGTAGCCTTCGGCCCCTTTGACCTCAGGCCAGCTTGCGGTCAACGATGCGGTTCCCTCTGTGATCGTCACCTCAGGCGCGGTCAGAACGCCGGACCATGGCGTGTCGCCGTTCTCCTTCGAACACGAAACGAGAGCCAGCGCCGCCGACACCAAAATGATAGTTATTCTTTTCATTTTCTAAATGAACATTTAATCGTGAATAATTGACTCAGAACGATGCCATCGCCCTGACCTTGTAAACCTTCCTCTTGTCGAGATCCGACGGGACATCCAGCGAGGTGCCGGTACGCATGTCGAACGCGGAGGCTATACTGGGGCCGAGTTCGTTGGATGACCAATAAACCTGATCGGATATGGCGGTCCCTTTGTTGCCGGCAAGGCACTTGTTGAACCAGTCCTTCGACTCGTTCTCGCTCATCCCGGCTTTGGTCGATCCCGCCCCCTGTTCCACGTCATTGGTGTCGTGGCCTGTGTAGGCCTTGTACAATGACGCCAGCTCATGCATGGATGGCAGAAACCAGTCCTTTAGTGCTCCGACATTCTCCAATGTCGCGCGTTCAAAAGCCGGATAGAAGTCCATCCAATCCTTGAACTCACGTACGCGGCCGGTGTTGTACTGCCCCGTGCCGGGCTGTCCGTCCATGACATTGTCGGATCTGAACGCCCAGGCGGCTTCATGTTCCTTGAGAGAGACAATCAGACCGTGCTCCCCTTTCTCGTCCACGCTCACGACAACTCCCTTCACGAAGCCTTTCTGGTAGTAGTCTCCCACTGAATATGCCTTCACTGTTGGTTGTTCTGGTTCTGGGGGGATGTCAGGAGTGTCCGGTATGTCAGACTTGCCGCATCCGCTGATGACAGCGGCGGCGGCAAGCAATGACGTAAGATAATTCAAAAATGTCCGCATTATCTGGCAATGGTTTCGATCTTGTCAATAGACACCTCCTTGCCCATACCCGTGTTGACGGAACCTTCCGCCTTGGATGTATGTGTGATTTTGATCACATCGGTAGGAATCCCGCTCTTGTCAACACCTACGAAGTAGGCATAGAATTTCGTTCCTCTTTCGACTGTAAGGTTGAGCGTGACCGCACCGTATGCACCCGCCGGTTCTTTCTTCAGTTCCTCAACTATCTCGGTGAAACTTTTGTCCGCCCATTCATCAGTCCCTGTGAATGACTTGCCATACGCTCCTCCTACCTGATAGAAAGGATCAGCCATGACACCCAGCGTGTAGTTCGTTTTGTTTGGATAATACTCGTCATACATCCAGGCCTTCATGCCGCTTGAAGTAAGGTGGACGGCACTCTTGACATCCTCGACAGTGGTGAACTCCGCCTTGAACGGTTCGGTGGTGTAGGTTCCGTCAGCCTTGAGCCCGATTGAGTAGGCATAGTAGGTCGTGCCGGCTTTCAAGCCTTCCAAATCGATGTAGTTGCCGCTGCCGGTCTTCGACTCGTTCGGCAGGAGCCTTGAAAGGAACTCTTTCCTGTCCATAGTGGAATAAATCCCGTTCCACTCCTTGAGTTTGGCGTCGATCAGGTCATCCATGTGCTTCTTGAGAGCCTCGCCCTCGCTCATCGATGCGGTAAGCTTGTTCAACTCCTCCTTTGAGATATAGTTCGTGAGGAAGGTCTGGTTCTCGCCGGCCTCGTTGACAGTCACCGCCACGCTGGCCGATGTCTTCTGGATGTTGAAGACTTTCAGGCTGTAAACGGCGCCGGTCGGTGTCGCGGTCTTGGTCCTGACCTCGTGTTTCTTAACATTCAGCTTGTCGCCGGTCTTTGGAAGGCCGTCAGGCGTGCAGGCGATCATGAACAGGTAGTAGTCCTCGTCAGGGATGAGGTTATTGAATTCAACCTTCGAGGTCTCCACGCAGAGATCGTTCTGGAACGTGCCTTTTCTCGCGTCAAGGAGGTCGTTGACCATCTGCTCATCCGTGGCACCCTCAAAGTAGGACTTGCGCTCAAGGATCACGGCATAGACCTCATCATAGGCAGGAGTGACGGTGGCGTTGTACTGGATGTCGGTCAGTGTCTCTCCGGAAATCTTCCAGTCGTTCTTCGGGGTCTCAGCCGTCTTAACCATGACCACAGTAGGGTCGGTGGTGAAGCTGCCGTCATTGGCGATGCCGATTGCGAACACAGGGTACTCCGTCTCAGGGAGGAGGGAGTTGGCCACCTCAGACAGCGCGGTGTCGTACTCAATCTCGCCGCCGACGGTGATGCTGCTGATGAACTGAGCCTCCGACATGGCGGCATAGGTGTCGTTCTCGCTCTTAAGGGCTGAAAGGTAAGAGGCGACATATTCAGGAATCTTCGAAGGATTGCTGCCGCAATACTGCTCGTAGATGGAAGGCAGCATGATATCATAGTAGTAGTACACGTCAGGGTCGTTACAATTGATCTTGACCTTGAACCATGTGGAGCCGACCTCCGTAGGGGTGATGTTGAAAGTCACATTCTTGTCCAGTGTGGCCTTCGGGGTGGAGAAAGGCACGATGTCCGCAGCCGTGGTGGCCTTCCCTGAATAGTCCACACCGAAAACGAAAAATATGTAGTCTGTGCCGGGTTCGAGCGAACGGAACCGGTAGTTCTGCATGCCTGAAAGCAGGGCGTTTTTCAGAAAGTCCTCGACAGACAGTCCCGCCTGGGTGGCCATCTGGCCGAACCATTCACTGTACGCCGCTTCGAGAGTCTCGGGGGTCTCCTTGTACTTGGACTGATAGTCCTTCTTGGTGAGAACACTGAAATAGTAGGTGTTCTCGTTGTCCTTAGGGGTGATTCTGACACTGAACGAGCCTTGCGTCAGCGCGGTCTGTTCAACGGTGAAGTCGGGAACCGGTACTGGTTCCGGCTCCGGGGAATCATTGCTCTTGTCGCAGCCGGTAAACACTAACGCGGCAGCGATGAGGAATCTGAAAAAATTTTTCATATTACTAAAAAATAAAAAAAGTTCGAGCCAACTGCTGGAACATTAAATTTGTTAAGTGCGTAAAGGTATAAAAAAAATCTACCTCCATTTCAAAATAAATCACAAATATCGTTTTAGTAACCTAAATCGCTGAATATGCGCGAATAACACCCAAATAACAATCTTTAAGCAAAAAACGAAGCATGACATCAAATCAATAATCGCGAATCCGCCGACACACAACAATTCCCCAATGCCATCCTGCTGTTAACTTCAAAAATGAAATAAAAAAAATAATGGGAACTATATATATGTTGACTAACTTTTGTCTTATAGCATTGATGTTTTAACCAATTACTACCGCGCAACGCTTCTGTGTGATAATTCGTATGCTTATTACTTGAATTTCATTGCGACAATCCGTCGTAAGGCATCCTGAAAGACAAGGCACTGAAGAAGATTTCGCTGTTATGCTTAGTGTGGGATAAAAGGATTTCCACACCCCGATCCAAATCAGAATCTCACCTCGCGTGCCCAACATGCCTTGCGCGCCAGAAAGAGTCCGCCCGGATCTGAACAAGATGGCAGAACCTCACGTCAAGGTCGGTAGACAGGAATCTGGAAGGCCGTCTTTGCACGCGGAGCGGCTGAACGCGTTTCGTAAGACGCTTACTGTCATAAGTGTCTTCACGTGATCTCATAAAGCATATGAAAGGACGAACATTGTCAATTGTCCGGCCACGGCGTTCGTCCCCGCCCCGAGCCTGATGTCTTAGGCGGTGCACCGCTAGTCTATCCCCTGTACCAATGGTGTGATTTATTGCGTTTGGTACATTTCTCCTCGTAAAGCCGTGCCGACAAATGAATATTTCTGGCTAACTAGAGCCGGGCGCGCAAAAAGGCTGACCTCAGTTGACGAGGCCAGCCTTTTAGCATAATGATCAGACTATTTCGAAAGAGTCTTGTCCAGCAAGAAACGGACTACTGGTGCAGGAGCTTAGAGACTGTGAGGATGATGATCACATCCCGGCTTCAGGATGACCTCGATTGAGCCGCCAAGTTTTTTTTGTACCGCGCAGCCGTCCCGCAGCACCGGAGCGCAGCGGTTGACCCGCATTATCTCGTCCCACATCCTGCTGCTCAACGGCTTATAGACGGCGATTACATTATCTACGTTCATCACCGATTGTTCCCGGTTTGGGCGGTAGTCGTAATTCAGGCAGCCTCCGGTCAGTTCCCAGTTGCCGAAATGGCTGTTGAGCACGACAACTCCGGGACTTTCCGCAAGCGCGGCCTCAACGGCATCGATGTTAGTATATTCCACCAGACGTTTCCTGTGCAGCCTTTCAGGATTGCGGCATCCGCCGAACCAGATGGTCTCGGCTATCACCTCGCCGAAATGCTTGTAGAAGGCATTGGAGATTTGCTTCAGCTCCTTGTATTTCTTGTCTGGGAAAGCGCGGGAGAGGTTGATCATCACCACATCACGGCGGTAATGCATCACATCACGCAGCAGCCAGGCAAAGAAGCCCGCCCACACGTAATGGAACCCCAGCGGAAGCGCCGAGATCACCCTCAGAAGTCCTTGCATCAGTTTCGTCAAAATCTTCATCTTTCTACAATCTGTCGCACATCAGGCAAATATAATGAAAGAGGAGGTCAATATGAAATTTAATTATGATTCCGGATTCCGTACCAATCATATTTCCAACCATTCGACCTCGCCGCCCCATATCGACAGGAAGCGGTGAAAGTCCTCCCCCGAAATCACGACGCTGGCCGTGTTCTCGCAAGGATGGAAACTTATCTTGTCCGCCGTGCGTAATGCACTGTCAATGTAATATTTGACCCTATGTCCGTTCGGGAATAGTTCCTTGGGATCCGCATCCTTTGGATTGATGTCGTTGATGAGTCCGAAGGCCGACACCGACCCAGGATGCAGATCAAGGCATCGAACCATCCTTTCCTCCGACGCGAAAGACAGCTTTCCCTGCTTCAGCATATGCTCCATACTATGAATGTCGAGCGTCTTGTGGCATTCCATACTGACAAGGTAGTGCCGGTTTCCCTTATGGTTCCGAAAGAAAAGGTTCTTGCAATGCGTCGCCTCGGGGATATTCCCCCAATACGTCAGGCACTCCTCCACCGTGCACAATGCCGGATGCTCGTACAACTCATAATCAATATCATTGGCCTTCAGGAAGCTCAGCACTTTGCTCCTCAGCCGGCCACGTTCCAATTCATCGATTTCCATCTGCATTTATGTTTTGGGTGTAAATTTAGACAATTTTTCGGTTATGGGAACGAGAACTCAGAAACGGCGTACCTAGATTCCTCGTATTTCCGAATCTTTCGCCTGACTATTTCATTATCAAATATTGAAGCTGATTTTATGAATATTCTGTATAAAGCTCCTAAAAAATCACTATTTTTGTTATTTCGGAAACCTCGGAAAAATAATGTAATTACACAAAAATTAATATGAGACATCTTAGGGTGCCGAACATAACAGTAAACTAATGAATACAGCGCAATACAACCACCTGTTCTCTTTCATCTGGAACATCGCGAATGATGTTCTGGTACACGCGTTCGAGAAAGGAGATTACAAGAAAATCATAATGCCGATGACGGTTCTCCGCCGTCTCGACATTCTGCTGGAGCCGACAAAAGACGCGGTTCTGGAACGCAAAAAAGCCTTGGATGCTGCCGGCATTTCCAATCAGGAACCAGTTCTATTTCAGACCACTGGCTACCCTTTCTGCAACACATCACGTTTTACGATGAAGAAACTGAAGGCCGAAGTTGATCCTAAACGCCTGAAGATGAACTTTATCGAATACCTTAACGGCTACAGTAAAGACGTTCAGGACATCATAGACAAATTCCGTCTTCGTCAGCAAGTGGATAACCTTACTGATGCAGAGCGTCTTGGTTCGATTATAGACAAGTTCACCGACAGCACCATCAACCTCAGCATCAAGCCAGTCTTGGACGAAAAAGGAAATGAAATTCTTCCAGCCCTCGACAACCATATGATGGGAACCCTCTTTGAGGAACTTCTTCGTAAGTTCAACGAGGAAAACAACGTCACCGAAGCCGGAGAGCACTTCACACCAAGAGACTACGTGAAGCTGTTGGCTGACCTCGCCATACTCCCAGTGGCAGACCAGATTGAAGACAACACCTACAGCATTTACGACGGAGCTTGTGGCACCGGCGGCATCCTGACCATCAGCGAAGAGGAAATGAAGCGCATGGCAAAAGAACGGAGCCGAAAAATCAACATCAACATTTTTGGACAGGAACTTCAGCCGGAAACATTCGCCACTTGCAAAGCAGACCTTATGATTTCCGGTGAGTGCCGTTCTTTCAACTACATTCTCAACGGTTCATCACGCCAGTACATAGCATTCGGTTCCACAATTTCGGAAGACGGTCACAAAGGTGAGACATATGACTTCTGCATTTCGAATCCCCCGTTCGGCACTCCTTGGAAAGAGGACCTGAAGAAATGGGGACTTGCCGATAGTGAGAAAAAGAAAATATCTGACCCTCGTTTTAAGTTCGTCTATGATGATAATCCGGATTTCAATGTGATTCCAGGCATCGGTGACCCGCAGATGCTCTTCCTTGCGAACAATGTAAGCCGTATGAAGCACAGCACAAAGCTGGGCACACGCATTGTCGAGGTTCATAACGGATCGTCGCTCTTCACCGGCGATGCCGGTGGCGGAGAAAGCAATCTGCGCAGATTCATCATTGAGAATGATATGCTGGAAGCCATCATCGCGATGCCGGAGAAAGACTTCTACAATACAGGCATCGGCACTTACATCTGGATTGTCACCAACCGTAAAGAGGCTCGCAGGAAAGGCAAAGTCCAACTCATCGATGCCACAGCCATCAAAACGCCTTTGCGCAAGAATCTCGGAGAGAAGAACTGCGAGACCAACGATGATGACCGCAAGAAGATCCTCGATCTGCTTATGGCGTTCGAAGAGAATGAATATAGCAAAATCTTCCCCAACGAAGAATTCGGTTACTGGGAAGTCGAGCTCTTCAAGCCGGCAAAAGACGAAAGCGGCAATGTCATCAAGGACAAGAAGGGCAAAGTGAAGATGGCCAAGGTCAAAGGCGAGGTGGAGCAGATTCCATTTACCTATCCCGGTGGCATTGAAGCATTTCACAAGAACGAAGTTCTCCCCTACGAGCCGGAAGAAGCCTTCGGAGAACCGACGATCGGATATGAACTGAGTTTTACGAAATACTTCTATAAACCCGTGCAGCTCCGTTCCATTGCGGAAATAACTGCCGACATACGGGACATCGAAAAGAGTACAGAAGGACTTCTTAATGAAATATTGGAAAGATAATGCAGACATATCTTGACTTCAACCAGTACATCCGGCAAGGAGAACCCGCCCAAAAAGACAGGGCGGAGGCTTGGCGCGTCGCAATAGGACTGCAGGCTGTGGATGGGCTGAAGACATCCGAATACCTTCAGCAGACAGCACGCAGGAACATCGAAGGCGACATAACCATAGATGAAGCACGTGAACTCCTGAAGCAATACTATATCTCCAAGACCACGCATAATTCAGGAGATACGGACAATGAAGAAGCGGACAAAGTCTCGGTAAACATCACTAAAATCCTGTCCTCCGGGACATTCGATTTCAGCGCGAACGGTATCATATCTCTGCACCGAAGAATTTTTGACGGAGTATTCAAACACGCCGGGCGGATTCGCGACTATGACATCTCGAAGAAAGAATGGGTGCTGGAAGGCGCGTCCGTCAGCTACCTGAACTGGGAGGATTTGCACCAGGCCTTGGAATATGACATCGAACAGGAACGCTCATTCTCCTACAAAGGAATCTCCAGAGATGAAATGATCGCCCACCTGACGGGTTTTGTCTCAGGGATTTGGCAAATCCACGCATTCTGCGAAGGAAACACGCGCACCACCGCCGTCTTTACCATTCAATACCTCCGCTCCGTAGGCTTCGACATCAACAATGACCTTTTCGCAGACCATTCCTGGTATTTCCGCAATGCGCTGGTGCGGGCAAACTATAAGAATCTTGTGAAAGGCATCGACTATTCCCCGGTCTATCTTGAGCGCTTCTTCCGCAACCTGCTCCTCGGCGAACATTGGGACCTGAGGAACCGCTACCTCCACATCAATCCCTCTCCAGAGTGGAGCGTACAGCCGAACTTGGATTTCGGAGCAGGACAAGCTCGGGACAAGCTCGGGACAAGTTCAGGACAAGTACGGGACAAGTTCCACACGGATAATCCGAACATCGAGGTCCTGATCCGCACTATAGGGGACAAGGAGTTGTCCGTGAAAGAGATGATGGAGAGCATCGGGCTGAAAGGACGGGACAATTTCCTGAAAGTCTATCTTTCTCCGTCAATAGGCGACGGTTTCATACGAGCGATGTATCCTGATTCGCCGAGGCATCCACGCCAGAAATACCTTCTGACAACCAAAGGAATGATGCTTTTACGAGCTCTTGCTGAATAAGGAGGACAATGTATGAAGAGGTACGAGAAGTATAAGCCCACTGGCATCCAATGGTTGCCGGAAATTCCGGAATATTGGGAAGCAGTAAAAATAAAATACTGCTTCAATCAAAGATCTGAAAAAGGGTTTCCTAATGAACCAATTCTTTGTGCGACCCAATCTAGAGGTGTCATTCCTCAAACCCTATATGAGAATAGGGTAGTTGTCGTAAACAAGGGATTTGAAGGTTTGAAACTAGTAAAAGTCGGAGATTTCGTTATTAGTCTCCGTTCTTTTCAAGGAGGAATAGAATATGCATATTACCAAGGTATTATCAGTTCAGCATATACAATCCTTTCACCTCAAAAGGAAAGCAGCTCGCCTTATTTCAAGTATCTATTTAAGTCTCATCCATTTATACAACTGCTTCAAACTTGCGTGACGGGGATCAGAGAAGGACAGAACATCAATTACTCTGTCTTGGGCAATAGTTTTATTCCGATACCGCCAATTCCAGAACAGAACAAGATAGTTGCTTACCTTGATAAAAGAATAACTTTAATTGATAATTGTAAATGCCAGAGAGAGAGAGAGTTACAAACTCTTAACGAATTAAAGCAAGCAGAAATAGCCTCCGTAGTCACGCGAGGTCTCAACCCCGATGTCCCTATGAAGGACAGCGGTATTCCGTGGATAGGACAAATACCTGTCCATTGGAATATAAGGAGAGCTAAATTTATGTTCAAAAAAGAAAAAAGAGAAGTTCGTTCCACAGATCGAGTTATAACTTGTTTTCGTGATGGTCAGGTTACTTTACGAGAAAATCGTCGAACGACCGGATTTACAGAATCTATTACAGAAATAGGGTATCAGGGTATTCGAAAAGGTGATCTCATAATCCACCAGATGGATGCATTTGCCGGTTCCATTGGAGTTTCAGATTCCGATGGAAAAGGAACATCCGTATATCATTGTTGCACGCCCAAAGGACCTTATATTCCAGAATATTATGCACTTGTCTTACGAGAAATGGCTAGAACAGGTTATATACAATCCCTCTATCGCGGTATTAGAGAGAGGTCATCTGATTTTAATTTTCAAACTTTTGGAAAACAATATTTACCGATTCCTCCAGAAGACGAACAGAAAGAGATTGTTAACTTCATTCATACTCGCATCAACAAGATAGACACGATGATCGAAGCTTTGAAGGCAGAAATCGATCGCCTTACTGAATATAAACAGCGTCTGATATCCGATGTCGTAACCGGGCAGATAGATGTCAGAGGCGAGCAAATCCAATAGCCTATGCCGCACACGGATATGACAGAAAAAGGTCTTGAGACCATAATGGTGGAATACCTCCATAACCATAACGGTTACGAACAGGGGCAGTCCGCTGACTTTGACCGGGAATACACTCTCGATCTGGGTCGTGTCGAACGTTTCATCCGTTCCACGCAGCCAGATAAAGTGGAGCAGACTATGTGCTTTGGCCCAGAAAGCCAAAGACGCAATTTCTTTCGCCGTCTGTCCGACAAAATCGCAGCTGACGGAATCACGAATGTGCTACGCAAAGGATTCCGTTTCAACGGACTTCTGTTCGACTTATACTACCCTATTCCATCAGAACTGAATCCGTCAGCAATAGACTTTTACCAGAGGAACATCTTCAGTGTCACACGTCAGCTTCACCATTCCGCAGAAAACACCCTTGACGCTCTCGATGTCTGCATATTCATCAACGGTTTCCCTATAATCACAGCTGAACTTAAGAATCATTACACAGGGCAGACTGTTAAAAATGCCATAAAACAATATCAAGATGACCGTCCGGCCACAGACCCTCTCTTTGCACCTCGTCGCTGTGCGGTCCATTTTGCAGTTGATGACGAACAGATAATGATGTGCTCCGAACTGAAAGGTAAAGACAGCTGGTTCTTACCGTTCAACAAAGGGGTAAACGGAGGTGCGGGAAATCCGTGGAGAGAATCCAAGATTCTCACGGAATACCTTTGGCAGGAAGTTCTGACAAAAGACTCTCTCGCTGACATTCTGGAAAATTATGCACAAGTAATAGAAAAAGAAGAAGAGGGCAAGCCGAAACCGGTAAAGCGAGTTATATGGCCACGCTATCACCAGCTTGATTGTGTCCGCAAGCTCCTTTTCGAGACTCGCTCCAATCCAATCGGTCAGCGCTTTCTGATTCAGCATAGTGCCGGTTCCGGCAAGAGCAACACCATCACGTGGCTTGCATATCAGCTCGTGACACTTGTCGAGGATGACGAGAATATCGTGGATTCGGTCATAGTCGTCACGGACCGTGTCAATCTTGACGAGCAGATACGCAATAATATCAACGCTTTCAAGCGTCTCGCCAATATCGTAGCGTGGGCAGAGGATTCAGCCACATTGAAAGAGGCTCTACAAGGTGGTAAAAAGATAATAATCACTACCATCCATAAATTCCAGTTTATTCTGGACACCATCGGAGGTTCATTGGGAAGCCTGAATTTCGCCATCATCATTGATGAAGCACACAGTTCCCAAACTGGAGCGATGTCCGCCGATATGAACATCGTGGTTTCCGGCAACTCTGAGAACGAGGAAGAAGACATAGAAGACCGCATCCTGAAAATCATCAAAGGGCGCAAGATGGCTCCGAATGTCAATTATTACGCCTTCACCGCCACACCGAAGAACAAGACTCTTGAGATGTTCGGAACTCCTGTCCAGCATCCGGATGGTCAAACAGGACACATCCCGTTCCACGAGTACACAATGAAGCAAGCCATTGAGGAAGGCTTCATTATGGACGTACTGCGTAACTATACTCCATATAAGAGCTATTATAAGATTATTAAATCAATAGAGGCCGATCCCGAATTTGACAAGAATCAGGCATCCAAGAAAATGCGGGGATTCGTGGAGCGTCAGCCTCAGACTATCAAGGAAAAATCCCTTATCATCGTCAATCATTTCCTCGACAAAGTCATCGGCGCGCATAAGGTTGGCGGTCAGGCGCGTGCAATGGTCGTAACCTCCAGCATCATCCGCGCCATTGAGTTTTACTATGCCATAACAAAGCAGCTGGAAGAAATGCACAGCCCATATAAAGCCATCGTCGCTTTCTCAGGAGAAAAGGAATATTGTGGAAAGATGGTTACAGAAGCGATAATAAACGGGTTCCCGTCATCTGAAATCGAAAAGAAGATAGAAAACGACCCGTATCGTATTCTTGTCGTAGCCAATAAATTTCAGACTGGTTATGATCAGCCGCTTCTACACACAATGTATGTTGACAAACAGCTTTCCGATGTAAAGGCAGTGCAGACCTTATCACGCCACAACCGTTGTCACCCAAAGAAAAAGGATACATTCATCCTGGACTTCGCCAATGACCCGGAGGACATTCAGCGTGCATTTCAGACATATTATAAAGGCACATCGCTCTCACACGAGACAGACCCGAACAAACTCAACGACCTCATCGAAATTGTAGAAGATGCCAATATCTACACTGATGAAGATGTCTTAGAGTTCAACAAACTATATTGGGCATCCGCGCCACGTGAGGACCTTGATGCCATAATCAACCGTTGTGTTGCCAGATTCAAAGACGAACTCTCCGAAGAACAACAAATAAAGTGTAAAAGCGCCATCAAGAGTTATGTACGTACTTATCCTTTCCTCGCTGCTGTGATGCCGTTCATCAGCCCGGAATGGGAAAAGCTCTACCATTTCTACTATTATCTGGGAACGAAACTGCCGAAACTGGCAATCGATGATTGGACCGAAGGCCTTATCGAATCCATAGACTTCGACAAATACCGCATTGTCGAACAGGAAGAGGTTAATTTGTCACTCTCTGACTCGAACGCCGAAATTGACCCGGTGCCGGTAACTATTGGCGGAGGAAAGTCTGAACCACAGATGGAATCTCTTTCAAAAATAATCGAGGACTTCAACACTCTCTACGGAGGCATCGAATGGGAGCACGCTGACACCGTCCGCGCGCAGATCCAACAGCTCCCGGCCCTTCTTGCGAAAAGCGAATCATTTGTCAATGCTGTCCATAATTCTGACAGCGACACGGCCCAGCTCCAATGCAATACCGACCTGTTCCAGATAGTCATCAATATGATGGCCGAAAACACCGAATTTGCCCGTAACTACCTCGACAACGAGACCTTCCGCAATTTCGTCAACTCCCGCGTCTTCCAGCAAGCCCGAGCGATAGTGTAACCAAGAGTAATATGGCTGCTAACGACAAAATTATAATAACACGTGAAAATGGCGAACAGATTGAAGCTCAAGCTCCAGTCATTGTATCGGCAAGCAGGAGCACCGATATACCGGGGTTCTACTGTGACTGGTTTCTCCATAGGCTGAGGGTCGGCTACTCAGTCTGGACAAATCCGTTCAACGGAGTACGCAGTTATGTGTCATATCGGAACACACGACTGATTGTCTTCTGGTCCAAGAATCCTCAGCATCTGATAGATAAGAACGGTCTGATAGACTTTCTGCAGGAAAAAGGCATCAACAGTTATGTCCAGTTCACCCTCAATGACTATGTAGAGGAAAAACTTGAACGGGGTGTACCTTCCGTTGAGACTCGTATTGCCACCTTCAAGGCCCTTGTCGGGAAGCTCGGTTTCGGGAAGGTCATCTGGCGCTTCGACCCGCTGATTCTTACAGACAAGATAGGAGTTGATGACCTATTGCGCAAAGTCAAGAACATCGGCAATCAACTGAAAGGATACACAGAGAAACTTGTCTTCAGTTTCGCTGACATCACCGCTTACAAGAGGGTCAAGGCCAATATGGAGCACAACAACATCAACTATCGCGAGTTCACGGTAGCTGATATGATTCAGTTCGCCTCCGGACTTCAGGAACTGAACAAGACTTGGGGATACACTCTTGCGACCTGTGGCGAAAAGATTGACATCGAGAAATACGGCATCGTTCACAATAAGTGCGTGGATGATGACCTGATGATAAAGTACTTCTCAGATGATGCGAGGTTGATGGACTATCTGGGCGTTGAGATTCAGGATGCCAACCTATTCAGCGGAGAGCGCACAATCATTAAGAAAAAGAACAACAAGGACAAAGGTCAGCGCCAGTTCTGTGGTTGCATCGCCAGCAAGGACATCGGTGAATACAACACCTGCGCCCACCTTTGCGAATACTGCTATGCGAATAGCTCGAAAGAAGCCGCGCTGCGCAACCTGCAGACGCACAGACAGAATCCGTTTGCGGAGACTATAATTGGGAAATGAGATGGCATACAAAGAAGAACTGGCCGCTTTAGGGGAAATCTCCTTTGAAAAGATACGAAGGGTGGCATATAATTATGTCATAAGCCTTCCGGAAGAAGATAGAAATGCCTTGTTTGATTCATTGAATCACGGAGTGAACCTCCTTGATTCGGATGCTCAGATGAAGTTGTATATGTATTCTTTCGGCAAGATGCACCAAGCGAAGGTTTACAGGGCTCTACAAAGTCTTGATTTGAATGTATTTACCCAAAACGACTTTGATGTGGTCGACTGGGGATGCGGCCAAGGCCTCGCCACTGTCTGCTTCTTTGATTACTTGAAGACAAGACACATCACCAATAGGGCCGGGAACATAATTCTGATTGAGCCTTCGGACTCCGCTAGAGAGCGAGCTGAGATCCACGTCAAGGCATACGTCGAACCGCACACGAATGTGAGATGCGTTGGAAAGTATATCGATGATGTTACAGAAGAAGAAATCAAGTCAGAAAGTCCTGTCACCATCCACTTCTTCTCAAACATCCTGGACATCAACAGCATTGATCTGAAACGACTTGCCGAGAAACTTGGCGCAAGCGTTCAGGGGCAGCAATATATCATCTGTATAGGACCTATGAATAGTGGCAACCGCCGCATAGACCGTTTCTATGAGTATTTCAATGCACCTGAGACCTTTATGAATGAGACGGAAGCGGAGTACTGGTATCCCAACAACAATAGGCCGTGTTCATACAATATCAAAGTCTTCAGGCTCGAGAGCAATCAGGTCAACGTCATCTCCGTAAACTACTATCCAGACACCCAGTTCTATGCAGGATACCAGTTGGATGCTGTTCGAGATGCCCTGAATACGGATGACGAGGAATTTAACAAGAAGGTAAGCAGCCTCTATAAATATCTTTCAAGCTTCGATGTGGCTGCTCCATTTGATTTCGGTGCCGGAGTTTATGACGATGTCCATCCAGTGCTGGCTGTCCTCAACAATATCGTGACAAGAGGCCTTCCTACTAAGAGCAGCCCTTTCGTAGAAGAAGCGTTTGTCTCTATGGGCAACCACCGGCAGGTGGATAAACTGGGATCTCTGAATTATGCCGCAGAAAAGCTTGATGCTAAAGAACTTTTCTTGGCATTGCATATAATTGATTCCAGATTTGTGCTGAATGCCAAAAACTCAATACTTCGGTAAAAATATACCGTACTAAAAAGTTAAACAATGGAAGCCGGGT
>ENA-UONY01000695-UONY01000695.1-human-gut-metagenome-genome-assembly--contig:-CS9-NODE-695-length-36487-cov-6.341403_pt1 | contig 36487 bp, 40 predicted proteins | sample MGYA00242465_ERZ724012 | MGnify/ENA metagenome assembly ERZ724012 | reverse complement strand
TGCCCCAAAGCCAACAACAGGGATGCCCTCCGCCTTCATCTGCTTGAATTTCGAGTTGACCGCCAGCGTTGCAGACGGCGCAACGGCGGATCGGATTTTGGATAATTCTTTCATGGCAAAGCCCTCCATACAAGTATGGCGTCATTATATGGCATAGATAACAAAAAATCAAGAGTTAATTTGGTTAAAAATGCGCAGCCGAAGCGAATTTCTCGCCTCGGCTTGCAAGTTTGCTTATATGATTATGCAAATCAGAGAGCCGCCGCCCTCGTTAACAATGCGCGTGAGCGTTTGCTGAAGCTTTGCCTGTGCGTTAACGGGCATTTGCCGGAGCTTCGTGATAACGCCTTCGCTCGCGATGTCGTAGAGCGATTTTCCGAAGATGTTCGATTCCCAGATGCGGCTCGTATCGCCCTCGAACCCCTGCAGCAGGAAGTTGATAATCTGCTCCGAGGCCTTTTCGCCGCCGAGCGCGGGGCTGACTTCGGTTTCGATGTTTGCCATGATCATATGGATGGACGGTGCGGACGCTTTGAGCCGCACACCGTAGCGTCCTCCCTGCCGGACGATCTCCGGCTCTTCAAGCTTCAGCTCATCCGGGGAGGGTACAACGATCCCGTATCCGGTCTCCCGGACATCCTTCAGCGCGCTGCTGATGCGATCGTACTCGTTCTTGATGCCGCGCATTTCGGTCAGCAGCGCCATCAAATCGCCGTCATCCCGGATGGCGAAGCCGGACTGCTCACTGATGGTCTGGTAATAGAGCGCTCTTGGGAGCTCCACACGGATATCCGCAATGCCGCAGCCCATCTGCAGCGCCAGAACGGAGACAGAGAGAACGTTTTCCTCTTCCCGGAGCGTATCTGCCATTGGGTAAACGTCCCGGATACGCTGTACGCTCTGCGCGGATGCGCGGACGCCATTATAAAGCGACGCGCGCAGCGGGTGCTCAATCGGCAGCGCATCGACCCAGCTCGGCAGGAACACATCCAGCTCCGAGAGCGGGAATTCACACAGCGCTGACTTGAGGATCTCGCAAATATCATTTTCTGTGAGCTCCAGGCAGTTTACACAGACACAGCCGGTGCCGTATTTATCGCTGATCGAGCGGCAAAGCGCTTTGGCATTTTCCGAGTTCGGTTCGGCGCTGTTGAGGACAATAGTAAACGGCTTTCCGATCTCCTGCAGCTCGCGGATCACACGCTCCTCTGCCGGGATATAGTCCTCGCGCGGAATTTCGCAGATCGTACCGTCGCACGTGACGACAAGCCCGATCGTTGAATGCTCGGCAATGACCTTATATGTCCCCTGCTCTGCCGCCTCCGTAAGAGAAATTTCCTTATCGAACCACGGCGTTGTCACCATACGCTCCACGCCGTCCTCAAACTGCCCGGAAGCACCCTTGACCATGTAGCCGACGCAGTCGATGAGCCGGACAGAGAGATCGGTATCCTCGCCAAGACGGATCGTCACTGCCTCTTCCGGGATAAATTTCGGCTCCGCCGTCATGATGGTACGTCCGGAGCCGCTCTGCGGCAGCTCGTCGCGGGCACGTTCCTTTCGGTAGACGTTGTCAATGCGCGGAATGACGAGCGTTTCCATGAAGCGCTTGATGAAGGTGGATTTGCCCGTCCGAACCGGACCCACCACACCAAGATATATATCTCCGTCCGTGCGGAGAGCGATGTCCTCGTAAATCGTTGATTCAGACACGGTCAGACCCCCTGTACATGATTTCAATGCATCCTATGGGGATAAGCCGGTGAATATGCTTGTTTTAAAATCCGAATCCGCGCGAGAGCGGCCCCTGCAGCCGCGAGAGACAAACATCGATTTCGGGGAAGCCCTGCCGCAGCATTTCCGCAAGCGGCGGCGTGACAACGTTTTCGGTGGCAAAATGACCGCCCTCAATGAGATTCAGCCCCAACTCCGCACCGTCGATCCATTGGTGATGCTTGATCTCGCCGGTCAGCACCGTGTCGCAGCCGCGCTTCGCCGCCTCATAGAGGATATCGCCGCCCGCGCCGCCGCAGAGCGCGAGATATTCCACACGCCGGTGTGCGTCATAAAAGCGCATATCCGGTGCGGAGAGCGCTGCACGCGTCTGGGCGAGAAAATCTGCAAGGGGCATTGCCTCCGGCAGCCGGCAGAAACAGCCAATATCCGGCGTGTACTCCAGCTCTTCCCCGCCGACGGCGTTTGCAAGCGCTGTGTTCACGCCGCCCTCCAGGGCATCAAGATTTGTGTGTAGACAAATGGCCGAGAGATTTCCCTGCAAAAGCGCAATGACGCGTTTCGCGTCCGGCGTATCGTCGCAGACGCGGCGCAGCGGCGTAAAGATGACCGGATGATGCGAAACAATCAGCTCTGCATGAAGCGAGATTGCTTCCTCGATCGCCTGCTGTGTAATGTCCAGTACGACAAGGATGCGGCTTACCTCGCACTCTGGAAAACCGCAGAGCAGCCCGACATTATCGAAATCCAGCTTGAGCGAGGATGGTACGTACTCTTCCAGATAATCGGCAATTTCACGAACCGTTGCCATGGTATGTCCTCCTTGTTTTCACAATGTCCGCTGCGGCCTGGCGCAGCACGGCCAGACGCTCGCGGCCGATCTCCCGTTCGGAGCGCTCCAAGCCGCAAATAGCAGTCTCCAGACGCTTTTCCTGCTCGGAGAGAATATCCGGGAAGAGCGGATCCGAAGAGAGCAGCGAATACTTTCCACAGTACATTTCTCCCGGCGAGAGTACGTCCGGCGTCCCGGCCCGTACGGCGAGAATGGAATAGAGCCGCCCCGCATCGCGCGCAAGGCGTTCGGCACATATGGCAAGACCGAGCGACGGCAGCGCAGCGCGCAGCTCCTCCGGCCGCGACATCGGCTGCAATATAAGAAACGCTTTCTGACATGCCCACGGCGCGGCACGGAGGATACCGGCAATGTTTTCCCCGCCCATGCCGGCGATCACAACCGTGTTGGCGCTGCCCGGCGCGACGCCGGTCAGCCCGTCGCAAAGAACGCAGGTAAGGTTGGATACTCCGGCGGCGTAAGCGTTCTCCTTTGCACGGGAGAGCGGCCCCGGACGGATATCCGTGGCAATAGCACTTTGAATTTTCCCATCCAGCAAAAGACGGATGGGAAGCAGCGCATGGTCTGTTCCGACATCGGCAAGGCGTGCCCCGTCCGGCACAAGGGCAGCAATCGCCGCGAGGCGCGGCGGCAATTTAAATGTATGATCCATAGCAATTATGAAAAACGGCGAGGACGAAATATGCCCTCGCCGTTTTTACTCCTTTTTTCAGCCCTGCGCCGCGATGAACTCGTTGACCTTCTCGACAAACTTATCGACATCGACGCCGTGCGCAGCGCAGGCTTCTTCGACGTTCTCGCCGCTCGCCATGGCGCAGCCCATGCAGTGCATGCCGATCGCCTGGAACATCGGCGCGACGAACGGAGCGTTCTCCATGATCTCGGCAATCAGAGTAGACTTTTCAATCTGGTACATTGTTTGGCCTCCTAAGAAGTATATAGACTATTATACCCAGAATGTTTCCATTTTTCAACCGGTTTCGACGAAATTGAGAAAAAGAAAACAGGAGCGGATATCCGCCCCTGTTTTCTTGTGTCAGGTGACCCCGAACGTCAAATTACTGCTGGTTCGCCTTGATCTTGGCGAAGCAATCGCTGCAGTAGACCGGACGGTCAGACTTGGGCTCAAACGGCACGCGAGCCTCGCCGCCGCAAGCAGCGCAGGTAGCCGTGAAGTACTCACGGGGGCCACGAGCGGAGTTCTTGCGAGCGTCGCGGCAGGCCTTGCAGCGCTGGGGCTCGTTCTGGAAGCCGCGCTCCGCGTAAAATTTCTGCTCACCGGCGGTGAAAACGAACTCGTTGCCGCACTCTTTGCATACCAGGGTCTTGTCCTCGTACATTTGCTGATCCTCTCTTTGATTCTGCCCTTGGGCTTGATATTGCGTTCAGCTTTCGCTGTTGTCGCCTGAAGTAATTATCCGGGAGAGCTTGCGCCGGATTCGCTGTACGGCGTTGTCCACCGCTTTTTCTGTTCGGCCGGTAACCGCGGCCATGGAACTGTAAGAATGTCCAGCCAAATACAATGGCAGAACCTTACGCTCAAAGGGTGACAAACACCGGGAAAATTTCTGGAAAAATTCGTCTGTGCGCTCTCTCGCTAAAAGCTGCTCTTCCGGGGTACTCCGTAAATCAAGGGCTGCATACGTATTGAGGCGGGTGCCGTCGCTGCCGAAAGCATCCTCCAGCGATACGCCGCTGTTGAGAGGTGTGTGCTTCATACAAGAGGCCGATTTGATGGCGCTGAAAATCCGATGCCGGATGCACAGCTCCGCAAACGCTTTAAAAGGAACGCTCTGCGAAGGCTTATACTCCCGGATCGCAGAGAGAAGGCCGAGCATTCCCTCCTGCGTAAGATCCTCGCTGTCCCCTCCGGCAAGAAAATATGGCCTTGCACAGATGCGGACAAGCTGATTATATCGAGCGGCTAAGGCCTCTTCCGCCCCGGCAGAGCCGGAAACGGACATTTGCTGAAGTTGCTCATCGCTGAAGCACTGAAAATCTTCCATAAAAAAACCAATTTATAAACAGATTATATTAGTTTTTACCACCAAAGTCAAGAGAATTGTAAAATAATTATGAAGTATTTTCCCGATTCTCCGTGGTATTTACAGGCTGAGCTGCTGCTGACCGTGAAACGGGATGCCGAGATGCTCATACGCCTTCTGCGTAACACAGCGTCCACGGGGCGTTCGTGTGAGAAACCCTTGCTGGAGAAGGTACGGCTCATAGACATCTTCCAACGTTACAGACTCTTCGTTGATCGTCGCCGCCAGCGTCTCAACACCGACCGGGCCGCCGTTATAGTACTCAATAATGCTGCGCAGCATACGCCGATCCAGCGCATCGAGACCCAGATGGTCAATCTCCAGCCGGTTGAGCGCTTTGTCCGCTACGTCGCGCGTTATCACGCCGTTTGCCGTTACCTGTGCAAAATCGCGTACGCGTCGGAGAATGCGGTTTGCAATACGCGGTGTACCGCGGCTGCGGCGGGCAATCTCATCTGCACCGGAGGATTCGATCTGAATACCGAGAATTCCGGCGCTCCGCTCCACGATGCGGCGAAGCTCCTCCGGCGTATACAGTTCCAGCCGGAGAATGACGCCGAAGCGGTCACGCAGCGGCGCGGAAAGCTGACCGGAGCGGGTCGTTGCGCCGATGAGCGTGAATTTCGGAAGATCGAGCCGGATGGAGTTGGCAGAAGGGCCTTTTCCGATGATGATATCGATGGCAAAATCCTCCATCGCGGGGTAGAGAATCTCTTCTACGGCGCGGTTCATGCGGTGGATCTCGTCCACAAAAAGAATATCGTTCTCCTGCAAATTTGTGAGCAGCGCCGCAAGATCGCCGGGCTTTTCAATCGTCGGCCCGGAGGTGATGCGCATATTTACGCCCATTTCGTTGGCAATTACAGCGGCGAGCGTTGTTTTGCCGAGCCCCGGAGGGCCGTGCAGCAAAACGTGATCCAGCGATTCGCCGCGCATTTTTGCTGCCTGGATGAAGATGCGGAGATTTTCCTTTGCACGTTCCTGGCCGATATACTCGTTCAGATACCGCGGGCGGAGCGAGCCCTCGCCGGCGTCCTCCGGCAACGAAACGGACCGGGTTATGAGTTCATTTTCCTGTTCCGCATCCGAAAAGCTGATTGCCAAGCTGCTCCCCCTCCTTTTACTTCATTATCTTTTTCAGACCCTGCCGCACGATGTCTTCGACGGAGAGGTTCTGAACATCTATTCCCTTGAGCGCTGCGGCGATCTCATTTCCGCCGTAGCCAAGCACGCCGAGCGCTGCCGCCGCGTCGGAGAGCTTGTCGCCGCCGGATAGCGCCGCAGGCGTGAAGGCGCCGGACGAACCGAAGCTGCTGTCCGCACTGCCGCCGGAAAATTTATCCTTCAGCTCCATGATCACGCGCTGGGCGATCTTTTTTCCGATACCGGGCGCTGCCGTCAGTGCCTTTTCGTTGCCGGACATAATGGCAAGCGACAGCGATTCCGGCGTGTTGGTGGAAAGAATCGCCTGCGCCGCCTTAGCTCCGACGCCGGAAACGCCGGTCAGGAGCTCAAAACACCGCTTCTCGTCTGTACTCGTGAAGCCGTAAATATCAAAACAGTCCTCGCGGATGATCGTGCAGGTATAAAACCGTGCTTTCTCTCCAATGCGGACGCGGGAGAGTGAATTAACGGTGGTGTTCACGGCGTAGCCTACGCCGCCGCAGTCTACGACCGCGACGGAGCCGTCGATCAGGGAAACAACGCCTTCTATATAGTAGAACACAGATTTTGGTCTCCTTCCCTTGTCAAAAGCGATGTGGCGCTGCGGGCATGGCAGAGCGCGATGGCGACCGCATCTGCGGCGTCATCCGGGCGCGGCACAGCGGTCAGGTGCAGAATCCGGCGAACCATGTCCATGACCTGCCGCTTTTCCGCCTTGCCATACCCGACGACCGCCTGTTTGACCTGCATGGGCGTGTATTCGTATACCGGCACGCCGCAGCGGAAGGCACAAAGCAAAATAACGCCGCGGGCATGCGCTACAGGAATGCCGGTGGTTATATTCTTGCTGAAGAAGAGCTCTTCAATGGAGATCGCATCCGGATTGCACGAGCGGATCAGCTCTTCCAGATCCGTATAGATCTGGTCAAGGCGCGACGAGAGGGGCGTATGTGCCGGCGTTGTAATAACGCCGCAGGAGATCATTCTCTGATGAACGCCGGAGGATTCCAGCAGCCCAAAGCCGACGGTTGCAACGCCGGGGTCGATACCAAGAATTTTCATACCGCTCCCCTTTCTTATCTTATCTATTCTATCACAAAAACGGATTTCTGGCAATGCTTTTCACAGCATGGCTCTCTACACGAAAAAACGGGCTGGAGAACCTCCAACCCGTTTGAATGCTTTCTGAGAATTACCTCTGCTCTGTCCAGATGCGTGAGGAATAAAGGATTCCGGCAATCCCGGCGACGGTATCGACCATCGCTGCAAACCAGAGCTGATAGGTAACGCCGAGCAGCGCGAGAATGAGCAGCACGGCTTTGATTGCGAGAACAGCCAGCAGCAGCTGCCGAACCGTAGCGCGCGTGGCTTTTGCCGAATCGATCGCACCGGCAATGGGAGAAGCCGTCTTATCCATAATGACGGCGCTGCCCGTCTGCATGGCCGTCTCAGACGCAAGACCGTCGACACAAACGCCGATATCCGCAGCGCTGAAGCAGGCTGTGTCGCCGCTCGCCTTGCCCAGATACAAAACGCTGTTGACCGGGTAACGCTCTTTGATCTCCTGAATCTTTTCGAGGCGATCCATCGGCATGCACTGCGCATAATACTCGCGCACACCGGCAGAAACGGCGGCGGTGCGGGTCTTTTCCGGGCTGTCCGCCGAGAGCATGATGCACTCGCACCCCGCGCCGGAGACGGCACTGAAGGAGGCTCTGGCATCGTCGCGGATCGTATCGGAAAGATAGATGCAGCCGGCATACTGGTCGTTGACGGACATATACACAGTAACGCTGTCCCCCACGGGATCGGTGACGGTGATGCCATTTTTCTCCATGTACGCCGCGTCTCCCATGCGGATGTCGATCCCGTCAATCACGGCGGTGATGCCGTCAGGCTCTTCGGTAAATCCTTCCACAAGAGAAGCGTCGATTGCCTGGCCATATGCCTTGGCGATGGATGCAGCGACGGCGGTGGATGAGCCGGATTCGGCGTGCGCTGCAACCTTGAGCAGCACCGCGGGGTCAAGCCGTTCGGATTTTACGGAAGAAACACGGTAAAACCCGGTGGAGAGCATTTCGTCTTTATCAAATACAACCGCTCCCGCACGGGAAAGCCCGTCCAGAACAAAAGCGTCCTTTACGACAACGCCGCTTTTCAGCGAGCGGAACAGTCCGGCAAGATACATGAACGGCAGCGGTGCGAGAAACGCCGTCGGGCAGGCGATGATGAGAAGCACGAGTGCACGGTGGATGGCTTCTTCCGTCGGTACCGTGGAGAAAATCAAAAGGAGAAGCGCGATAAGAACGCTGATGCCGAGAGCAAACGGAGCATAGACTCTCGCGTACCGCTCCACGGAATCGGTTTCGGGGCCGTAAACGGCGTCCGGGTCGGAAACCGCGTCGATCTCATGGGCAAAAACGGAATCGGAAGCGGCGCAGAGCACCGTGCAGCGGACGGTGGCGCTGCTGTTAACGGCACCGGCAGGAATCTTCTGACCGGCCGTAACCTCACGGCGGGCGGCATGCCCGAAGATCGGCGCAAGATCGAGCGTGGCAGAGCCTTCCAGAATTTCAAGATCCGCCGGGGCGCGCTGCCCGCGTTCGAGAATAAGAATGTCGCCGAGCTGGACTTCTTCCGGCGAAATGTCGGCTTTTTCTTCTCCGCGAAGCACTGTAACGCTCGGCACATAGGGATCTACGCGGTCGCGGTAGCTGGACTTTGTGAGAGCCGAGGCATATGAGCGGACGATATAACCGGCCTGATAAATCAGCATGACAGCGGCGGCTTCATACCCTTCGTTGATCGTAAACGCGAGGATCGCTGCGATGGAGACGAGAAGCTCTTCGCCGAGATAATGCTCCTTAACGAGACGGACACAGGCGCGGTACAGCACGTCAAAGCCGCTGATCAGTGTGCTGAGCAGCAGGAGCAGGAGCGATATGCCGTCTCCCAGACGCAGAAAGAGACCAAGGCAGAGCAGCACAGCGGCAGCGCCGAGCCGGACAAACAAAAGCTTGTCCACCCCGTACCATGTGCTCCCGCCAAGAGAGGCAAAACCGTCCCCGCTTTCGCTTTCCGGTTTTTTCTTAAAAATCTCTTTCATATCGTTAACCCCATTCTATGGTTCCGTAATATTCCACTTTACATAATAGTATATCATCTACATGCCAAAAAGCAACCGCGATTTTAAGTTTTTCGAAAAAAGGTCACGGAGTTTTCCTCCGGCATACGATGGGCTGAGAGCAATGCTCTCTATTCCCAAAATTTGGAGGAATCGTTTTGAATAATAAGGAGTCCGCGGCGGCCGCCTGCGGATATAAATGCGGCGCTTTGCCGTCCTGCGCACCGCTGGCGGTCGGGTTTGTGCCGGCCCAGGAGAACGCGCAGGCCCGGTATGAGACGGACAAAGCGCTTGTACGCGGCACGCTTTTCCCGGGGCTGGATCTGCCGCTTGGAAACATGGTCAATGACGCCGCGCCGAATGTTCCTCTTGCCGAGCTCATGGCGATTGACTTTGCCGCGCACGATCTCTCACTGTATCTTGATACCCACGCCAACGATACGGAAGCGTTTGCCGTCTACCAGGATCTTCTCAAGCTGGCCGAGGAAGGCGCGCAGCGCTACGCCGAGCTCTATGGGCCAATCACCAAACGCGACCTTCTCAACGCGGAAACGTATACCTGGCTGAAAAGCCCCTGGCCGTGGGAGTACCGCGGCGGCACGGAGGGTTGACGCATGTTTATTTATAAGAAGAGTCTTCAGTATCCGATACGGATCGCGAATCCGAATCCGGCGCTTGCCAAAATCATCATATCGCAGTACGGCGGGCCGAACGGAGAGCTTGGCGCGTCGCTCCGCTATCTGAGCCAGCGCTTTGCCATGCCGAGTGACGAGGTCAAAGGGATACTGACCGACATCGGAACGGAAGAGCTCGGCCATTTGGAAATGGTCGGATCGATCGTCCACCAGCTCACACGGAATCTGACGCCGGAAGAGATCAGGGCGCAGGGCTTTGACGCCTATTTCGTCGATCATACGCTCGGCGTATTTCCGCAGGCCGCAGCGGGTGTGCCCTGGAACGCCATCAGCATCGGCGTCAGCGGCGATGTGATCGCCGATCTCACCGAGGATCTCGCCGCCGAGCAGAAGGCGCGTGCCACCTACGATAACATTCTCCGGCTCTCGGACGATCCCGATGTGAACAACGTTATCCGCTTCCTGCGCGAGCGGGAGGTTGTGCACTTCCAGCGCTTCGGCGAGGCGCTGGGGCTTGTAACAGAAAAGCTCAACCAGAACAACGTGTACTATATGAACCCGGCGTTTCCTGGACGCTGAAGCAGCAAAATGGCGGCGGATGCCTTATTCCGCCGCCGATTTTCCTTCAAGCCGGAGCCGGGCAAGGATTTCCTCGTCCGCCGGGCAAAAGGAGTAGCTGCTGATCTCCTCCGGTGTGATCCAGCACATGGCGTTGTGCTCCAGAAGCTGCGGCGTACCGCTTGCGATCTCTGCGTGGAACAGCGTCAGATGGATGGTGAGATCGGGATAAACGTGCGTCAGCTCCATATAAATCTCTCCGACGTGGATCAATACGCCCAGTTCCTCCCGGCATTCGCGCACAAGCGCTTCCTGCTTTGTCTCGCCCGGTTCAACCTTGCCGCCGACAAATTCCCAAAGAAGTCCCCGTGCCTTGGGCGCCGGGCGTTGGCAGATGAGAAAACGGCGTGGATTTTCCGCATTGTGGACAAGCGCTGCAACAACTTCTACCATCGTTATATCCTCGAATCTTTTTTATTTATGGTAGACGCTTATCCACAAAATGTCAAGGAACCGGGCAGCTGCGGCGGAATAGAATACAAGGGAAAGACATTACCGGAAAGGGCTGATTAGCCATGCAATCGATCATTCCTTTGAGGGATATGGAGCCCGGCACACAGGGCGTTATCGCGGATATATTGCCGGAATGCGCGCTGAGCCGCCGCCTTCGGGATCTCGGCTTTGCGGCGGGCGCAAGCGTAAAATGTCTCTTTCGCAGCATGTTCGGTGATCCGACGGCGTATGAGATTTGCGGTACGGTGATCGCGCTCCGCGCCGAGGACAGCGCATCCGTTCTCGTCCGGATGCCCGGCGGGGTGGAGCCGTAATGGCGTACGCTTACCGATTCGCGCTGGTAGGCAATCCCAATGTGGGAAAAAGCTCGCTTTTCAACGCGCTGACCGGTCTGCATCAGCACACCGGAAACTGGCCGGGGAAAACAGTTGCGACCGCGGCGGGACGGTGTACCATCGACGGAGCAGACATTGAGCTTATTGATTTGCCCGGGACCTACTCTCTCGCCGCCCATTCGCCGGAAGAGGAGGTTGCGGCGGAGTATATCTCCTTCGGTGATGCGGATGCGGTGATCGTTGTCTGCGACGCCACGGCGCTGGAACGGAATCTCCACCTTGTTCTGCAGGTCATGGAGATCACAGACCGCGTCGTCGTATGCGTGAATCTGATGGACGAGGCGAAGAAGCGCGGAATTTCCGTCGATCTGCCGCGGCTTTCGCAGATGCTCGGTGTACGGGTAGTCGGGACGAGCGCACGGCAGAAGAAAACGCTCTCTCCCCTGCTGCGCGCGGCGCTCTCCGCTGCGCGGGAAAGGCCGAAGAAAACCATTCCCATGCGGTACAGCAGCACAATCGAGGCGGGACTTTTCTCTCTTACAGCGCGTCTGGATGAACTGCTTCCTGGGAACGTGCCGAAGCACCGGTGGATCGCTATGCAGCTTCTGTTGGGCGATCGTTCCACCGCCCGATCGATGGGAGAAAAGCTTGAACGGCCATTGACGGAAGACTCCTTTTTGTCCGAAGCGATCCGGCTTGGACAGGAGCGGATCACTCGCGCTGGGGAGAACGCGGAAGCATCCGTTGCAACGACGCTTCACTGCCATGCCGCTCGAATATCATCGGAAGTTGTTTTCGCGAAGCAGCAAAATGGCTTTTCGCGTGACCGCATAGCCGACCACATTCTGACGGGAAAGAAGTTCGGCGTTCCGGTCATGCTGCTGTTGCTTCTTGTTCTTTTCTATTTGACCGTTCAAGGCGCGAACTACCCGTCGGCGCTGCTCTCGTCCGCACTGTTCCGTTTTGGCGATATTCTCTCACGGTGGCTGCTCGCTGCCGGATTCCCGGTCTGGCTGCACGACGCGCTGATTCTCGGCGTATATCGTATGACTGCGTGGGTCGTGTCTGTTATGCTGCCGCCGATGGCGATCTTTTTCCCGCTGTTCACGTTTCTCGAAGACGTGGGCTATCTGCCGCGTATGGCCTTCAATCTGGATAGACCGTTTGAGCGGTGCCACGCCTGCGGCAAACAGGCGCTTACCATGGCGATGGGATTTGGCTGCAACGCAGCTGGTGTCGTCGGCTGCCGGATCATCGATTCACCGCGCGAGCGGCTGCTTGCCATACTCACAAACAGCTTTGTTCCATGCAACGGACGATTTCCCATTTTGATCTTTCTGCTCGGAACATTCTTCTCGGCAGGGAATTCTCTCGTATCAGCGCTGCTGCTGATGGGGGCCGTATGTCTCGGCGTTACCGCGACGTTTGGCGCAACGCGGCTTTTGTCTGCCACGGCACTGCGCGGAGAGTCAACCTCCTATGTGCTGGAGCTGCCGCCGTACCGAAAGCCGCAGCTTGGAAAGATCCTTGTCCGCTCGCTTCTTGACCGGACAGTATTTGTACTGGGGCGCGCCGCCGCGGTTGCCGCGCCTGCCGGTCTGATCCTCTGGCTGCTCGGAAGTTTTTCCGTCGGGAATGTCTCGCTGCTGCGGTATCTCTCCGATGGGATCGCCCCGGTTGGGAGGATTCTTGGCATGGACGGCGTAATACTGCTGGCGTTTATTTTGGGCTTTCCTGCCAACGAAACGGTGATTCCCATTGCCATGATGATATATCTCTCAGAGAGCACGCTCAGCCGGACGCTCTCAGCCTCGGCCATGAGCGGGATATTGCTCGCCAACGGCTGGACAGAAAAAACAGCGGCATGCGTCATCGTGTTCACGCTGATGCATTGGCCGTGCTCCACAACGCTTCTCTCTATAAAAAAAGAGACCGGGAGCTGGAAATGGACAGCACTCGCCACTGTGCTTCCAACATTCTGCGGCGCACTGCTGTGTATGCTCATAAACATTTTATAGCAAGAAGTCCCGCCGAACCGGCGGGACTTCTCCATGGAGCGGATAATGGGAATCGAACCCACCTCTACGGCTTGGGAAGCCGTCGTTCTACCGATGAACTATATCCGCGTATTTTGTTTACTGATGTACTCTACCAAAATATGCCCGAAAAGTCAAGCGACAAAAAAGGATTCATAGCTTGTGACTCGTCCGAATACGCTTTGGCAGGAGTGTGATTTGGAATGAAACGTGCAAAACGCGCAACCATCTATGTGGCAGCGGGACTGTTCGTTGCGGCGGCCGCCGCGAAGCTGCTCTTCCCTGCCCACACATCCGAAACGATCCGCACCATCGAAAAATCTTTCCACAGAGCGGACTATCAGACAGAGGAAACCGTCGCTGCCGTGACGGAAGCAACGGACGCCGCAGCGCCTGTCACGGTCACAATCAACGCTGCGGAATTTCTCGGCCTCGCGGAGTCGGCCGGCACGGAAGAACTGTCTCCCGCCGTAGAGGAAGCAATGGCGGCGTTCATGGAGGAACAGCAGCCATTCGTGGATCTCGGTGTTCCGGCCAACGTGTCCTACGATGCGCCCATGCCGAAGTTTTCGTTTGTTCAGCCGCTTTCCGCCAGAGTGTCCTCCGATTTTGGTTACCGGCTGCACCCGATCGATAATGAGACGAAATTCCATTACGGCATGGATCTTGCGGCAAATTCCGGGGACGATATCGTCTGCTTTGCCGCCGGGACGGTAACGGAGGTCGGAGAGAATAATACCAGTGGAAAGTTCCTCCGCGTAGAGCATGAGGACGGATACGCGACGATGTACGCGCATTGCGGCCAGATCTACGTGGAAGAGGGTCAAAAGGTTGAATCCGGAGAAAAGATCGCGCTTGTCGGCGCAACCGGCAAAGCCACCGGCCCGCATCTTCATTTTGAACTGACACACGACGGCGTTTATCTGAATCCGGCGTTCTACCTGGCAGCGCTTTGAGCCGCTGCCGGGTAGAGATTACCGCTGGGGCTGCCGTTTTATTCCCGCTGCTCTTCTATCTGGATGATTCCGGCATTTTCTCCGCGGTTTTGCCCGCCGTATTCTTTCACGAGACCGGCCATTGTATTTCCGCAAGGATGTACGGTGGCCGAATTCTTTCGTTCCGGATGAGCTTGAGCGGGCTGTGTCTTGAGACGACGCCGTTTTCATCTTCGCTCTCCGAGGCGGTATGCGCGGCGGCGGGACCGCTGTGCGGTCTATTATGGGCAGCGCTGTGTTCATGTATCCCCGGCGAATGGTGGGAGCGCTGCCGGGATGTATCGCTGTATTTTTCCGTATGCAACCTGCTTCCGGCACAGCCTCTCGACGGCGGGCGAATCCTCTATGCGCTCTGCGGGAATGCAAAGGCCGTTCGGATCGTCTCGGCCGGTACCGGAACCGTTTGTATTGCGGCAGCGGTGTTTACGCGCCGGTGGGGGCTGGCGCTGCTGGCCGTGTGGATTCTCGCGGAACAGCTTACAGCATAACAGCGCGGAGATTTTCCATTGCCCGCCGTTCCAGCCGCGATACCTGCACCTGCGATACGGAGAGGATCCGTGCGCAGTCGCTCTGCGTCAGGCCGTGGAAAAACCGAAGATTGATCACCTGCTGCTCTTTTCCCGGCAGTCGCTCTATGGCAGTGCGGAGCGCGACGCTCTCCAGCACGCGCTCCTCCTGCCCATAATCGCCGAGCACGTGCTCGAGCGTAAACCCCTCGTCCCCGCTTTCGCGCTGCAGGCTCTCTGCCGGCGCTGCCGCAGTCTCCGCCTCGGCGATCTCCTCCACGCTGACGCCGCATTCTGCGGCAATCTCGGAGAGTGTGGGTTCCCGGCCGAGCGTTTGCTCCAGACGGCGGCGCGCTGAGTGAATCTGCTGTGCGCGCTCCTTGAGACCGCGGCTTACCTTTACGGCACCGTCATCACGCAGAAACCGCCGGATCTCGCCGGCAATTTTGGGCACGGCGTAGGTGGAAAACTGCGTGCCGAACCGCTCGTCAAACCCCTCAATCGCTTTGAGAAAGCCGAGACAGCCGAGCTGATAGAGATCGTCCGCATCTACCCCGCGGCCAAAATACCGGCGCGCAACGCTCCAGATGAGACCGGTATTTTCCTCGATCATCTGCTGCACGGCGTCGCGGTCGCCGGAGTGCGCACGGGAGAGAAGCTGTGCGCGGCTTTCCATCAGCGATCGCGGACGCGGCGCGGGAGCGTGCGGAGCATGATAACGCTCGTCCCCTCGCCCGGCGTGGAGCGGACGGTAAGCTTATCCATAAAGCTCTCCATGATCGTAAAGCCCATGCCGCTGCGCTCCTCGCCGCCGGTCGTGTACAGCGGCTTCCTTGCCTTTCCAATATCGTCGATGCCGCGGCCCCAGTCGCGGATGACGATCTCCAATCGGTTATCTTCGAGAATCCGGCAGCGCATGAGAATTTTTCCGATGCAGTCCGGGTAGGCGTGAACAATGCAGTTCGTCACGGCCTCGCTGACCGCCGTTTTAATGTCGCCGAGTTCTTCCATCGTCGGATCCATCTGCGAGGCGAACACGCCTGCTACCGAGCGCGCCAGCGCTTCGTTGCAGCTTTTGCTGGGAAATTCCAGCTTTATGTAGTTTTCGTATTTCATCGTGCGGCTTTTCCCTCCGTATACTTGATGGCAACAAACCGTTCTATGCCGGATGTGCGAAATACCCTTGCGCATTGCGGTGCCGGATCGAGCAGAAAGATGTCTCCGTCTGTCTCCTCCATCCGTTTTTTCACGCGCAGAACGACGGCGATACCCGAGCTATCCATAAAGGAAACACCGGAGAAATCGAGAATGCATCGCCGCGGCAAAAAGCGGTCGATAAACGCTTCGGTTTCGCGAAACGCCGAGCGTGCCGCGTGATGATCGAGATCGCCGGTATATCGGATGCAAAGGCAGCCGTCGGAATAGGAGCTCTCCAACTGCATAACGTACTTTTCCTCCCCAAACGAAAATGGCGCTGTGGGTTTGTCCACAGCGCCATTTTATCTGGCACTCTATGAAAATGTTGCCGAAGCGGGGCAGTCAGAACGAAAAAGATACGGTATTTTCGAGCGTATCTGGCAGATACATGAAAACTTCCCGACGATCAGCGATGCAGAGAAAACCGTTCTGCTCAAAAGCGCGGGCATTCCACGCCCAATCGTTCAGATAAACGCTCAGGCAGTACTCGATCTCACCGTTATTTTCCGCATACAGGCAATAGCTGTCGTCTGCGGCAAAACCGAGAAGGTTTTTCTCCGGCAGAACAATATAGCTTTGCAGGCTTTCCAGTGTACTGCTGTAGTCGCTCCCGAACGTGCGTTCCGCTGTTTTTTTCAACGAAGCATCGTAGAGCGAGAGCACCATCTGCCCGGCGGTTTCGTGCCGGAAGGCGGCAAAGCCGCCGTTTTTCCACGGCAGCAGCGCATCCGCCGCAATGGCATCCCCGCGGGACGAAGCTGTGATGGAGCCGGGAACGGAGAAATCGGCAATATAGGAGCCGTTTTCCCCGGAGAGCAGTACCGTATCCGGTGTGAAGCCCGCCCAGACGATGCTGCTGCCATCCGGCAACTCCGAAAGCTTCGCCGTAACGGCAAGAGAGGCGTCCAGCGCGTAGAGCGTGCTGCCGGACGGTTCCGCTGCCGGAACAGGGGCCCCTTTTCCTTCATACATACGAAGATACGATCCGGAACTCTCGGAAACGCAGACGTATCCGGAGCCGAAAGGCGCGATGGCGTTCTTCTCCGGCAGCACGCCGCTCATAATGCCGGAGCTTCCCAGCCGGATGCCGGAAGTGTCATAGTCAAAGCGGAAGAGATCGGTGCATACGAGATCGGCATATTCCGTATATTCGCCCATATCGTCGCTCATGCGGCGGGATTCTGCCGATACGGAGCGCGTGTCCGTCAGAAAAACGCCGCCGGGTACAGCATATGCATTCTTTGCCTCTGCGCCGTAGACGGCAACGGCATTTTTCTGCGCTGCCTCGTCCAGTGAATAAGCGCCGAATACCGCGCAGCCCTCACCGCCGGCCGGAAGCGCGTACAGGCTTTCGGCTTCAAGAAAGCGGCTGTCCGCTGCAGTGTGTACACACGGAACGAAGCTATCTGTATCTTCCGCGCCGGACGGCTCAAGGACGGAATAGTCCGTCGCAACGCAGAGCGCGCCGCCGCTCATCCACGCCCCGGAGAATACGCCGTCCTGACCGGTGCTCGTGAGCAGGACAGGCGCGGAGGGATCGGAAACATCGTAGAAATCCACGCCGACGTATTCCGAATAATGTATTTCGCTCCCGACGCTCTCATAGCCATATACATCCAGAAGAACAGCAAGGCGCGAGCCGCGAAGGAACAGCGCAAGCGGCGTTCGCTCACTGCCGGTAAAGGCACCGGAATCGCTGCCGGAACTGCTCCACGCGGTGCCGACCGGTATAGTGGAAATGAGTTCCCCGGCCTCTCCGCTCAGGCGGAAGATGGTAAGATTCTTATCTGAAAGCGCGTAAATGTACTCGCCGTCAACGCGGAGGATGTCGCTTGCTGTGAGATCGTGAAAGGACACGGCAGAGGACAGAACGGAAGCCGTCTCCGGCGTGTTGATATTCTCCCCCGCCGTTTCCCTTTCCGGCAAAGCGGAAAAAACACCGCTGTAATCCGAAAATGTGCGCAATTCTGCACGGTTTTCCTCCGCCGCGGCTTCGAAAGAGATCGGCGCGGGCGTCGCCGTCGGAGAGGGCGTCACGATCGGTTCTTCGGTAGCAGCCGGCTCCGGCTGGCGGGAAGCGGAGCAGCCGGCCAGAAGTGCCGTAACGAAGAAAATCGTGCAAATGATAAAAACTTTTTTGAGATTTCTCATAGTAACTCCTGAAAAAAGTGCTTTTTTGACTGGCGAATGCGGAAAAGTTGCAAAAAAGCCAAAATTTTTCTTTACAGACAATTTGTATTGTAGCATAATATCGGCGGAAATCCAATACTTCCGGAGGTTATTTCATTATGAGAACTGTTGGTGCTGTCGTTCGCGGCATCCGTACCCCCATCGTCCGTGAGGGCGACGATCTTGTCTCGCTGGTGCGCGACAGCGTCCTGGCCGCCTCCGAGACGGAGCATATCACCTTCCACGACCGTGACATCGTCGCCGTGACGGAGTCCGTCGTGGCGCGCGCTGCCGGCAACTATGCCACGGTGCAGAACATCGCCGACGATGTGAAGGCGAAGTTTGGCTGTGATCACATCGGCGTCATTTTCCCGATCCTTTCCCGCAATCGCTTTGCCATCGTGCTGCGCGGCATCGCCACCGGCATGAAGAAGATCACGCTTATGCTCAGCTACCCCTCGGACGAGGTTGGCAACCACCTCTTTGATGAAGAGCTGCTGGAGGATTCCGGTATCAATCCGTACAGCGATGTGCTGACCGAAGAGGAATACCGCAAGGCGTTTGGCTACGCGCTTCATCCGTTCACGGGCGTGGACTATGTGGACTATTATAAAAAGCTTATCGAAGAGTGCGGCTGCGAAGCCGAGATTCTCTTCGCCAATCAGGCGGAAGCCGTTCTTACGCGCGTAAAGAACGTGCTCTGCTGCGACATTCATACCCGCTTCCGCACGAAGCGCCGTCTCACGAAGGCAGGCGCGGAGAAGGTTCTCGCGCTGGACAATCTGCTCACCGAGAGCGTCAACGGCAGCGGCTACAACGAGAAATACGGCCTGCTCGGCTCGAACAAGTCCTCCGAAGATAAGGTGAAGCTCTTCCCGCGCAACGGGGCGGAGTTTGTCGATGCGCTTGCCATCGCCATGCGTGAGGCTACCGGCAAAAACATTGAGTGCATGATCTACGGCGACGGCGCATTCAAGGATCCCGTCGGCAAGATCTGGGAGCTCGCCGATCCCGTGGTCTCCCCCGCCTGCACCGAAGGCCTTATCGGCAAGCCGAATGAGCTGAAGATCAAGTATCTCGCCGACAACGATTTTGCCGGTCTCAGCGGCGCGGAGCTGCGTTCTGCCGTGGAGGATTCCATCCGCCACAAGGACGCCGATCTCAAGGGCAATATGGCAAGCCAGGGCACCACGCCCCGCCAGCTAACCGATTTGATCGGTTCGCTCTGCGATCTTACCAGCGGCAGCGGCGACAAGGGAACGCCGGTCGTGTTCATCCAGGGCTACTTTGATACCTACGCCGAAGAAAAATAAGAAAATGACAAACACCGTCGGATGGTTTTGCGCCATTCGACGGTGTTTTATGTTATGCACAAAATATCGGTTTTTATTTCTCTGATTTTCACAAGATATATGCATTGCAAAAATTGGCCAAATTCGATAAGATGAAATCAAGTTAAGCCGTGGGGGGTGATACAGATGCAGCTCCTGGAAGATAGAATCCGCCGCGATGGTGTTGTGCGTGATGGCGGCGTTTTGAAGGTGGACAGTTTTCTGAACCATCAGATGGACGTTTTGTTCTTCTCCGAACTCGCCAAAGAGTTTGAGCGTCTGTACCATGACTGCGGTGTCAACAAGATACTTACGATCGAGGCGTCCGGGATTGGTATTGCGTGTATAACCGCTCAAACCTTTGGGTGCCCTCTTGTTTTTGCCAAGAAAAACAAAACGCTGAATATCGCCGGAGATGTGTGGACATCCAAGGTTCACTCCTACACCCACCAGAGAGTTTACGATATCATCGTTTCCAAAGATTTTCTCGGCCCCAACGACCGCGTGCTGGTCATCGATGATTTTCTCGCCAACGGCGCGGCGCTCACCGGTCTGATCGAATTGGTAGAGCAGTCCGGCGCAACGCTTGTCGGCTGCGGCATCTGCATTGAAAAGGCATTCCAGCCCGGCGGAGATATGCTCCGCAGCAAGGGCATCCGCGTGGAATCTCTTGCCCGCGTCAAATCCATGAGCGTGGAAAACGGCATAGAGTTCTGCTGACTGCGTTTTTTACAAGTTCATATCAGTCGATATAAATCAAATGATACGGTTTTGAAGTCTCTACCCGGTCGCCGTAAATGACCGGACTATCGACGAGGAGCAAAGCAGCGTTTTCTTCTGCTTTGTTTGTCGTTCGTTTGCGGAGACCGATCTGGCCTCAGCAATTTCTTTTGCTTTCCTTCCGGCTTGCCGGCGGAAATAGACAGTAAACAGTAAAAAAATCAAAAAACTTACTGGAGGAAGAAAACATGAAAAAGCTTGTCGCTCTCCTTCTTGCGCTGACGCTGTGCGTCGGTCTCTGCGCCTGCGGCGCTCAGCCCGAAGCCCCTGCGGCCACCGATGCCCCCGCTGCCGACGCTCCCGCGGAAGAGACTCCCGCCACCACCGGCGAGACCGGAACCACCACTGCCCCTGCCAACCTCAAGGTCGGATTCATCTTCCTGCACGATGAAAACTCCACCTACGACCTCAACTTCATGAACGGCGCCAAAGAAGCCTGCGCAAACCTCGGCCTCACCGATGACCAGGTCGTTTTCCGCACCAACATTGCCGAAGGCCAGGAGTGCTACGACGCCGCCGCTGAGCTCGCTGATGCTGGCTGCAACGTCATCTTTGCTGACTCCTTCGGCCACGAGGACTTCATGATTCAGGCCGCCAAGGAATTCCCCGAAGTTCAGTTCTGCCACGCCACCGGCACCAAGGCTCACACCGAAGGCCTTGCCAACTACCACAACGCGTTTGCTTCCATCTATGAAGGCCGCTACCTTGCCGGTATCGCCGCCGGTCTCAAGCTCAACGAGATGATCGAGAACGGCGACTTCACCGCGGAAGAAGCCAAGATCGGCTATGTTGGTGCCTTCACTTACGCGGAAGTCGTTTCCGGTTACACCTCCTTCTTCCTCGGCGCCCGCAGCGTCTGCCCCACCGCCACCATGGAAGTGACCTTCACCGGTTCCTGGTACGATGAGACCGCCGAGAAGGAAGCCGCCAACAAGCTCATCGGCAACGGCTGCAAGCTTATCAGCCAGCACGCCGACTCCATGGGCGCTCCCACGGCCTGCGAGACTGCCGGTGTCCCCAATGTTTCCTACAACGGCTCCACCGTTTCCGCCTGCCCCAACACCTTCATCGTCTCCTCCCGCATCAACTGGGCTCCCTACTACGAGTACGCCATCAACGCTTACCTGAACGGCGAAGCCATTGACGCCGACTGGACCGGCACCCTGGCCACCGGCTCCGTCGTCCTCACCGATATCAACACCGCCGTCGCCGCCGAGGGCACGGCCGAAGCGATTGCCGACGCCACCGCGAAGCTCGAATCCGGCGAACTCCAGGTCTTTGACTGCGCGAACTTCACCGTCTCCGGCGACAATGTCACCGCAAATCTGACCGTTGATGCCGACGGCCACGTCACCTCTTACCTTGCGGATGTTGACACCGACGCTGCCTACACCGGCGACACCGAGGTCGTTGAGGACGGCGCTTTCAAGGAGTCTGCGTTCCGTGCCGCTCCGTACTTCGATCTCAAGATCGACGGCATCACCCTTCTTGACACCGCGTTCTAATTGAACCTCACCTAAACCGTTTACCGCACAGCGGGCAGCGCAAAGACAATTGAATTGCGCTGCCCGCTTTCCCCGTTTGTCACCGCATAAGAAAGCACATGATAAACTCGTATGCTTTCTTATGCGGTATTGGACTTTGATACAATATTTATTTGCAGGGAGTGACCGTATTGGACAACAAGATCGCGGCAGTTAAAATGCGCAATATAACCAAGACATTCGGCTCTGTCGTCGCAAACGACAGAGTCTGGCTCGATATATACCGGGGCGAGATTCTCGCGCTGCTCGGCGAAAACGGCAGCGGCAAAACGACGCTCATGAACATGCTCGCCGGTATCTATTTCCCCGACGAGGGCGAAATCAGCATTGACGGAAAACCCGTCGTTATTCGCTCTCCAAAGGATGCCTTTGACCTTGGCATCGGCATGATCCACCAGCACTTCAAGCTCGTGGATGTGCTGACGGCAGCGGAGAACATCGTTCTCGGTCTGCCTGGCAAGCTGGATCTCAAGGCTGCCTCAGCGAAAATTCGCGAAATCTGCGATAAATACGGCTTCAGCGTTGATCCCTCGCAGAAAATTTACGATATGTCTGTCTCCCAGAAGCAGACGGTGGAGATCGTAAAGGTCCTCTACCGCGGCGCGGACATTCTCATTCTCGATGAGCCGACCGCCGTTCTAACACCGCAGGAAACGGACAAGCTCTTTGCTGTGCTGCGCAACATGCGCAACGACGGGAAAGCCGTCGTCATCATCACGCACAAAATGCACGAGGTCGAAGCGCTCTCCGACCGCGTGGCGATCCTCCGCCACGGCCAATTCATCGGCGACATGCTTACGGCGCAGACCAATGCGCAGGAAATGACGAACATGATGGTCGGCCACGCGGTAACGCTGAATATTGAGCGTCCCGATCCGGTCGATCCCAAGCCCCGCATCGAAGTTAAGAATCTCACGGTTCGCAGCGTGGACGGCATTATCAAGCTGGACGACGTTTCCTTTACCGCCAACAGCGGCGAAATTCTCGGCATCGCCGGTATTTCCGGCTGCGGACAGAAGGAACTTCTGGAAGCCATCGCGGGCTTGCAGACCGTAGAATCCGGCAGCATTTCCTATATTGAGGACGATTCTTCCCGCGAAGAGCTCATCGGAAAGGATCCGCTGAGCATCGCCGAGCTCGGCGTCTCGCTCTCCTTTGTCCCGGAGGATCGTCTCGGCATGGGTCTTGTCGGCAACATGAATCTTGCCGACAATATGATGCTCCGCTCCTTCCGCCGCGGCAAATCGATCTTCACCGACCGCCGCTCTCCCCGCGCGCTGGCCGAGTCTGTTGTGCAGGAGCTGAGCGTCAGCACGCCGAGCGTGGATACGCCCGTGCGCCGTCTCTCCGGCGGCAACGTGCAGAAGGTGCTCGTCGGCCGCGAAATCGCAAGCGCGCCGACCGTTCTTCTCACGGCGTACGCCGTGCGCGGTCTGGATATCAATGCTTCCTATACCATATATGATCTTATAAACCGGCAAAAGAAAAAGGGTGTGGCCGTCATTTATGTCGGCGAAGATCTGGATGTTCTGCTGGAGCTGGCTGACCGGATACTTGTCCTATGCGGCGGCAAGGTCAGCGGTATCGTTGAAGGACGCAAAACCTCGAAGCGCGAGGTTGGCATGATGATGACAAAGCTCGGAGGTGACAAAGCCGATGAATAAGCAAAAGCAGGAGCCTCTGGCTCATATTTCCAAGCGCGGCGCGATGCCGTGGTACAAAGCGTGGGCGATCCGTCTCGGCGCGATCGTCGCGGCACTTTTGGTGTGCGCGCTTGTCACAACCGTCACGACCGGCGAGAATCCCATTGCCGTCTATGGTGCCATGATCAGCGGCGCTTTCGGCACGGCGCGGCGCAGCTGGATCACCTTCCAGGGTATGGCCGTTCTGCTGGTGATTTCTCTTGCCGTGACTCCCGCATTCAAAATGCGCTTCTGGAACATCGGCGCCGAGGGACAGACCCTCGCCGGATGTCTTGCGACGACGGCCGTAATGATCTGCCTGAGCGATAAAATGTCCAACGGCATGCTCATTCTCACCATGACTGTTGCGGCAATTGCGGCGGGCGCGCTGTGGGGCTTTATCCCCGCTTTCTTCAAAGCTCGGTGGAATACGAACGAAACGCTCTTCACACTGATGATGAACTATGTTGCCACGCAACTTATTGCCTACTTCATCATTGTGTGGGAGGTTCCGAAGGGCGCTGGTCAAATCGGCATCATCAATCAGGCCACCCAGCTTGGCTGGCTGCCGCAGCTCGGCGGAAACAAATATCTGCTGAGCATCCTTGTTGCCGCGGTAGTGACGATTGCGGTATATGTGTACCTCAACTATACCAAGCACGGCTATGAGATCAGCGTCGTCGGCGAGAGCGAGCGGACCGCGCGCTACGTCGGCATCAAGGTAGAGAAGGTCATCATGCGCACGATGGCTCTCTCCGGTGCGATCTGCGGTCTTGCGGGCTTGCTGCTCGTCGGCGGCATCAACCATACGGTTACAACAACGATTGCCGGCGGCCGCGGCTTTACGGCCGTCATGGTGTCGTGGCTTGCAAAGTTCAACCCGATCATCATGATCTTCACCTCTCTGCTGCTCGTATTTCTGGAGCGCGGCGCGGGCGAAATCTCCACAGCCTTCGGTCTGAACCACTCTTTCTCCGATATTCTTACCGGCATCATTCTGTTCTTCATCATCGGAAGTGAGTTTTTCATCAACTACAAGATCAACTTCCGCAAAGCCGCAAAGAAGGAGGACTGAGCCATGTTTGATATCGTATCGTTTATCCCGAGAGCCGTTGTTCAGGGCATCCCGCTGCTCTTCGGCAGCACTGGTGAAACACTTACGGAAAAGTCCGGCAACCTTAATCTCGGCATCCCCGGCATCATGTATGTCGGCGGTATCTGCGGCGTTATCGGTGCATTTCTGTATGAAGGCGCTGTCCCCGCGCCGGGCACGCTCAATCCGTTCCTTGCTGTCATCATTCCCCTGCTCTGCTCGATTCTCGGCTCGCTGCTGATGGGGCTTCTCTATTGCTTCCTCACCGTAACGCTCCGCGCAAACCAGAACGTCACCGGCCTTGCCATGACAACATTCGGCGTAGGCTTCGGCAACTTCTTCGGCGGCTCTCTCATCAAGCTTTCCGGCGCGGATGTTCCCTCCATCGCGCTCTCCCGCACGAGCGCCTTTTTCAGCGCATCGCTTCCCTTTGCAGATAAGCTCGGCTGGTTCGGGAAAATATTCCTGAGTTACGGATTCCTCGCCTATGCTGCGATCATTATTGCCTTTGCCGTGTCCTATATCCTCAATCGTACCCGCGTCGGTCTGCATCTTCGTTCCGTCGGCGAAAGCCCGAACACCGCAGACGCTGCCGGTATCGATGTTCGGAAATATAAGTACGTCGCCACCTGCACCGGCAGCGTGATCGCCGGACTCGGCGGACTGTACTACGTTATGGACTACGCCTGCGGCATCTGGTCGAACGACGCCTTCGGCGACCGTGGCTGGCTTGCCATCGCGCTTGTCATCTTCACGATTTGGAAGCCGAATATCGGCGTGATTTCCTCCATCCTCTTCGGCGGACTCTATATTCTGTATCTGTTCCTGCCCACCGGTACGAACCTCGCCGTCAAAGAGCTTTATAAGATGATCCCCTATGTTGTCACGATCGTGGTGCTGGTGATTTCCTCCATGCGCAACAAGCGCGAGAATCAGCCCCCCGCCTCCCTCGGCCTATCGTATTTCCGGGAGGAGCGCTGAATGAAGTACTCCACCGTGCTCTTTGATCTGGACGGCACACTGACCGATCCGGTGCAGGGCATCTGCGGCAGCGTCCGTTATGCGCTCGAAAAAGCTGGTCGTCCGGTCGGTCCAATCGAGAGCTATCACAAGTACATCGGCCCTCCCCTGCTTCGCTCGTTTGAGGTTTACGCAAATGCTACGCCGGAGGAAGCGCAGGAGCTTCTCGGCTACTACCGTGAGCGCTTTTCGACCGTCGGTCTTTTTGAAAACGAAGTGTATCCGGGGATTCCGGAGCTGCTGCGTGATCTGAAAGAATCCGGTACGCGCATTGCCGTTGCAACGGGTAAACCGACGGTTTTTTCCGAGCAGATTCTTGAGCACTTCAGCTTGCGGCAGTACATCGATGTTGTCTCCGGCATTCCGCTCGACCGCGAGCCGCTGGATAAGTGCGAAGTGATACTGCATGCGCTCTATGAAATGGGCATCACGGACAAGTCCGGCTGCGTTATGGTCGGCGACCGGTCGCACGATGCCATCGGCGCAAAAATGGCGCGGATTGGTTTTATCGGCGTTCTTTATGGCTACGGCAGCCGCGAGGAGCTGGAAGCCGAAGGAACGGAAACCATTGCCGAGAGTGTTGCCGCACTTCGAACGCTTTTGCTGAATTAACCGATATCCCTGCGGACATGTTATCCGCAGGGATATTTTTAATGACAAAAAATGCATTTTCCGAATTTGCATAACGCCGGTGCTTGCGGTCAAAATAGGCTCGGACACAGCAAAAACGTGTTCGATTCGAGAGAAAGGAGTTGCAATCAGATGTCTACCAACAAGAGCAATCATCTTGTCAATCCCCAGGCCCGCGAAGCGATGGATCGCTTTAAGATGGAGGCTGCCAGCCAGGTCGGTGTGAACCTTACGAACGGCTACAACGGCGAGCTTACCTCCCGCCAGGCCGGCAGCATCGGCGGCCAGATGGTCAAGAAAATGATCGAGGCCTACGAAAACGGCATGAAGTAATCATTCCCCATAGAAAAAGCGCGAAGGGATTTTCCCTCCGCGCTTTTTTCAGTTTCTTACTTCGATCACGTTGATCGCGGCGGCCGTCAGCTCCGTATTGGAAAGAACGGCGTCGGTGATCTGCGCGACCTGGGCTTCGGTCAGTCCCTCCGCGGCAGACGGTACAGCAACGGTGCAGCCCTGCGAGGAAAGATATACCACGCAGTCGGCAAAGTCCTTGGCAAGAAGCTCATTTTCGATCTTGCTTTCGAGCAGAGACCAGTTGGCCATAACGGTGATTTCATTCATAGCGCTGTCGATGACCTCCTGCGAGGCGGATTCGGCGCAGGCTGCCGTTTCGAGCAGCGAGAGTGCCTGATCTCTCGACTGCTGGCGCGTGAGCCGCGCTTCCGAGAAGTACCCGGATACCGACGCGGGGAGCGCCTCGGATGCCGTTTCCTCCGGTGTGCCAACCGCGGCGTTGACGGCAGTTGTCATTTCATCCTCGGCATCCGCCATGGCGCTGTTGCCGTCACCCCAGCGCTGATTGTATGACCAGTTGAGAAATGCCGCCGCACATACGAGCAGCAGCACCGCCGCGATGAGAATGTTTCGTTTGAGATGGGGACGCAGATTTACGGTCTTCATATGATCCTCCTCCTATGATATCAATTCTTCTACAATAATGCGATTGCTGCCGAGACCGGTGAAGGCGCTTACGGCCTGTATAACGCGCAGCCGTACATCCGGTGAGCGGGCGCCGGAACAGACAACTACCGCGCCGGAATACTCCCCTCTGTGGTTTGGCTCTTCGGAGAGCAGAGCGCACACTTCTCCAACACCGTCGATCTTTGCAAGCACGGCGCAGAGCCGTTTTTCCTCTGTTGTGGATACATCTTCGTCCTCTCCTGCCGGCTTGGCTGCCGCCGATTTTGGCCAGAGCAAAAGCAGCAGCCCCGCGGCAAGCAGGACGATCAGCACGCTTTTCTTTTGCAGAAACGTACTCAGAGCGCCTTTCCGTTCATTCATCGGCCCAATGCTGCCTTTCTGCCGGAATACCCAGTTCCGCGGCAAGATAAGCGCTCAAACGGTATCGCTGCTCGGTGGTAACCTCTCCGCGTATCGTAACTTCACAGGGCACCCAGCTCTCATCCCCCCATTTCACCTTCACCGAAACCAATGGTTCCGGCATTCCTATGGATCGTGCCTCGTCCAATATGTATGCCGCCGTTTTCTGTTCTATGTATGTTCGCAGCAGTTGATTTTCCTGTTCTTCCAGATCGTCCGTCAGTTCGGCAACGGTCCGCCGGTAGTTGTCCAGCGCGAGGGAAAACGACGCCTCATCCGTCCGCAGCACGGGCGACAGGAGCGTACATGCAAGGAGTATGCCGCAGGAGAAGCGCGTCACGCGCTTCACGCTTCCCTCCGGCGTGAGCTGAAGCGCCAGCGCCGAAAGGAGCGACGCTGCGACCAGCGAGCGGATCCATGAAAAAAGCCACTCTGTCATAACGCTACACCACCGTCTGTATCAGAGAATAAAGGGAAAGGAAAAGCATCATGGCGCCCGCGCCGTTTATGGCCAGCAGCAGCGCAAACGCCGTGCCGAGATTGGAAATCAGCTCCGAAAAACGCTTGTCCGCCACGCACTCGCACACGGCAGCGGTCAGCTTATATATGAGGAACCGCACGCCAAGCGTTAAAACCGGCGGGAGGCAGATCGCCGCAACGGCGAGCAAACCGAAGATTCCGATCGTCGCTTTGAGCGTTCCGGCAGCGGCCGCGAGCGTAGAGGCAGCGTCGGATAAAATGCTTCCGACGACCGGGAGCGCCGCAGATACCGCTGTTTTCGTCACCCGCGCGGCGAGCGCGTCCGCAGTGCCGGTAACGACGCCGGTGAGTGAAAGCCATGCAGTAAAGGCCACACATACGCCGCTCAAAAGCGTTGTACAAACCGTTTTCATGATCTTCTTTGCCGTTTTCAATATCTCGTTTCCAACGGCGGCATCCGCAACGGACAGCGCGGCATAGCCGCAAATGCACGGAACAAGAACACTGCGCGAAGCGGACAGGAGCACGTCCATGCATACCGCTGTCGCCGCATATTTTGCCGCGGCACTCCCTGCCGCGCCGGACGCTGCCGCGGAGGAGGAAAGCACCGGCAAAAGGACGTGGGAATAGTCCGAAAGCGTCTGGAGTGTCTCCGTGCCCATCGAGATGTAGGAGCGAAAATCCGAGATCGTCGCCGTACCGATGACAGCAACGGCGGCAAACGTGATGTACGGCGGAGCCCGGCTGCCGAGATCCAGCGTATCGGTGAGCGACACGAGAACACAGACGCAGAGCAAAATTCCGCCCGTCCGGCAGATATCTGCAGCAGAGGAACGAACCTTTTCCCATGCCGTTTGCAGAAGGTTTTTCCATACGCCGTCCTTCGGCAGCTCCTCCGGGGATACGCCGGAGAGCATGGGAGCGGCTCCCTCCGGCAGTGCGTCGGTCAGCTCGTCCATGCCGGGGATCGGGATTTCCGAAGCGGCAAGCGCTTTCCCAGGACAAATCACAAGGGCAAATAGGAGCAGTATCAAAGCAGCTGCTCCACGATGGCAAGAAGCGAACGGATAAGCGGCAGGGATATGTACAAAGCGCAGAGCGTTCCGCAGAGCTCCACCGCGGAAGCGATGCTTCCCTGCTGCGCATCCCGGCAGACCTGCGCAGCCAGATGCGTTATCATCCCGATCCCGATGCATTTGAGCACCGGAGAGAGATACACCGCGTCGATACCGCCCTTCTCGGCGATCTCCCGCAGAAGCTCGGAGATACGCGAGGCTACCGCTGCGGCGAGCCATACGATGATCACTCCTGCGACAATCGTCACGGTAAGCGATAGCTCCGGCGTATATTTGCGCAGCAGGAGCGCTAAAATGCTGCCGATCACCGCCGCCGCGGCGGCACGAATTACAATTTCCATCCATTTCCTAAAACCCGAACAGATCGCGGATCAGATCAAAAAGTTCACTGATCTCCTGCACCACGATCACCAGCACAACGACAAGCCCGGTAATACTCGTCATGAGCGCCTGATCCTCCCGGCCAGACCGCGTGAGCAGAATATTCAGCACGGCGACAAGGATGCCGACGGCCGCAATTTTAAATATCAGATCCACATCCATTAAGGCGCTCTCCTTTGCGGGGTTGTCCATTGCCAAGGTATGAGCACTCAACGCTATATATGCAAAAAACCTCCGGGAATATGTCCCGGAGGTTTACATAATTTTTATATCAGACTAACCCAAAGTGATCCAGCGCCAGAGCAAGACCGTCCTCGGTGATGGGCGCTGTGACGTAGTCCGCTTCTTTGCGGAGAAATTCCGGCGCGTTGCCCATAAGAACGCTCGTCCCCGCCTCGCGCAGCATGGGGAGATCGTTCGGCCCATCGCCGAAAGCAAAGGAGTCCTCCGGTGCGAAGCCGAGATGCCGCATTACGGTTTTCATACCGCCTGCCTTGGAGAGACCTTTCAGAATGACCTCCCGCATGGAGTGCTCCCGCCCGATGAAATCGAGCCGGTCGGAGAAGGCATTCACAAAGCGCTCGGAATCGGCCTTGTCCTGCGGCCAGCAGACAAACTTGTCAAAGGCAAAATCCGGCACATTGGTGTTCGTAAAGCCCGGAACGCCAATGCTTGTAAGCCACGCGAATTCGCGCTGCGCGATCAAAGAGGTGCAACGCTCATCCATCCATACGCCCTGTTCGGATTCAAACAGCATATCCATGCCGCACTCGTACCCCGTATCGCGGATGCGCACGGCCTCCTCGTGTGGGATTGTCCGGTAGAGCAGGTCTTTCCCGTTCAGCAGGATATGTCCGCCGATGGAGCAGATATACCCGTCAAAGTCAAGTGCGCGGATCTGCGGCTCGATGTGCCGGAACGGACGCCCCGTGTTGATAATAAGAATATGTCCGGCGCTCTGCGCTTTTTTCAGCGCGGCGCGGGCGCTCTCCGGCACTACGTGATCTGCCGTCACGATCGTACCGTCTACGTCAAAAAAGAGGATTTTTCTCTCCATTTTTTATCATCACCCGGCGATATTGTGCCATACCGCCGGCGAAATGTAAAGACTAAAGAAGTAAAACCGCCAGGAGACATCCGGCAGCCAGCCCCAGTGATGGATAGAGCCGAACGGCGGCCTTTTTTCGTTCGCGCAAGGTGTCCCGCACATGCCGAACCGATTCCTCCAGCGCGTCGAGTGCCTGCTCCGGCTCCGCGCCGGACGAAAGCTGCTCGCCGAACCGCAGAAGCGGCTCTTCCAGCGCTTTGGGCAGCGAGGCACAGCGTATGCTTGCACGCCAGACTGAGAGAAAGGCGAATTCCCGGACAAGCGCGGAGGCGTTCCCTGTATCCAGAAACAGCCGCGGATACCTCGTCCCCAGACGCTCCATCAGCTGCGGAAGCGGCGTGCGGTGAAAGAGTATCTCGGTTCGCATATCACGGGAAGCTGTGAGAAGCATTTCGGCGCATTGGAGCTCTTTCCCTACGCGTTCCAGCGCAGAAAAACCGGCGTACGCTCCGGCGGCAATGAGAAGTATCGCGCCAAGCGCTCCTGTCACAGCATAACCTCCTCATATGTCCGCTTTCCGGCAGTAATGCGGATCACAATAGCACGGGCAAAAATCTGCTCGCGCTGAAGCATCCGGTATACCTCCCGGCGGGACAGCTCCGAAGCATCAGCGGCATGCGCCGTGGCCAGCAGAGAAACGCCGCAATATGCCGCACTGCGGCAGGCATCGGCGTCTTCCGGTTCGGAAATCTCATCCATGGCGATCAGTTCCGGCGACATGCAGCGAAGAAGAATCATCGCCGCGCGCGCCTTCGGGCAGTCGGAGAGCACGTCCGTCCGTTCACCAATGTCAAATCCCGCCCCACTTTCGGAGAGCGCGGCGATCTCTCCGCGCTCGTCGCAGAGTCCCACACGCATTCCGGCATTTGAAAGGGTTCGTACCATGTCGCGCAAAAGCGTTGTCTTCCCGCCGCCCGGCGGGGATAAAATAAGTGTGGACGGAAAAGGGCGAATGCAGAATTTTCCTCCGATGCCTTGTATTTCCCGTGGAATACGGATACACACGGAAAAGAGATCTCCCCGGTTCCATAGTCCGCGCTCACCGCTCGGAAAGCGGCCGCAAAATCCCACACGGACACCGCCGTCCGCCGTAATGAATCCGCGCCGCAGACAATCCGACGCCGCATACGGTGAAGCGCCGCTTGCAAGCTCCAGAACTCTCGCGAGGTCCTCTTCCGTCACAGCCGCTGTACCAGACAGCAGAAGCTCCCCGGCGGAAAGCGTCAGCGCCGGGCGTCTCCCGCGCCGGAGCCGAATCTCGCACATCTCCGCCGTCGTCTGCTCCGGCAGACTGCGTACCGCTTTTCGAAACTCGCCAGGCAGCAGCCACAACGCTTTTTCCAGGCCGGACATACTACCGCCTCCCTTCCCTGCATGCCTATGCGCTTTCCGTTCGGATTATTTTCAAAATGTTCATGACTTTAGAAAAAATTGAGAGTATGATACGTCACGTTCGTTCGCCCGCGAACAATTCGCACACGAAATATTGAGGTGAATTATGGATTGCTGTGAAGAAAGAGCGCGCTCCAGCCCGGCATGGGGGCTGCGGTCGCTCGATCATATGCGCCGCCGCGCCGGAAACTATGCCATGGCGGATATGCCGCTGCAGGATCCGGCGCAGCACATGATGCTCGTGAACATTTTCCGTATCTCCGAGCGCGGCTCGCTCCCCTCTCAGCGGGAACTGGCGGCATCGATGCATCTCTCCCCCGCCACGGTAACGGCAACGCTGAAACTGCTTGAACGCAGCGGGTACGTCCGGCGCATCGCCGACGATAAGGATCAGCGCATCAACCGCGTAGCGCTTACCGAAAGCGGCGAGACCGTCATGTGCGAGGGAATGCGCCGCATGGATGCGCTCGACGACATAATGCAGGAAGGGCTTACAAGCGAAGAGCACGAAATCCTCTGCCGGTGCCTTTCCAAGATGCGGGACAATCTCTCGCGCTATATGAAATCCAGGGAGGTGGATGCCCATGATTAAAAAGCTCTTTCCCTATCTTCGCGAATTTAAAAAGGACGCGATTCTCTCGCCGCTGCTCATCGTTCTGGAAGCGGTGTGCGAGCTTTTTCTGCCGCTGCTGATGGCAAACATCATCGACGACGGCATCAACGGCACAGGCGGCATGGACAGCATTGTGCGAAACGGCGTGCTGATGCTTGTGCTCTCCGTTATTTCCATGTTCTGCGGCATGCTGGCAGCAAAGCACGCGGCCTATGCCAGCCAGGGCTTTGGCAGGAATCTGCGCAGCGCGCTTTTCCGTCAGGTGCAGCGCTTTTCCTTTTCCGGCATCGACCGGTTTTCCACGGCCTCGCTCATCACACGCATCACGAACGACGTGAGCGCGCTGCAAATGACGGTCGCCATGAGTCTGCGCATTCTTGTCCGCGCGCCGGTGCAGCTTCTTTCTGCGCTTGTCGTGTGTCTTGTACTCAATGCGCGCCTGACGCTTGTTCTCGTCGTGGCGATTCCGGTGCTGGTACTCTCCGCCGGACTGCTGATGAAGGTCTGCCGCCGTCTCTTTAAAATCTTTCAGGAGAAGATTGACGGGCTGAATGCTGCCGTGCAGGAAAACCTTGTATCCATCCGCGTCGTCAAGGCATATGTCCGTGCCGGTTACGAAGAGGAAAAGTTTGCCAAGGCAAACGGTGAACTGCTGACTGCCGGGTTGAACGCCGCTATGCGCATCATCCTCATGATGCCGCTGATGCTCATCATTCTCAACGGCGCTTCCCTCGGCGTTTTCTGGTTTGGCGGCAACATGGTCGTACGCGGCACGATGCTCACCGGTGAGCTTTATTCCTTTTATATGTACATTGCGCAGGTGCTCATGAGCGTGCTCATGGTCGCGATGTGCCTTCTGCAGCTCACGCGTGCCACGGCCTGCGCGCAGCGCATCGACGAGGTGCTCGAAGCGCAGCCGGATATCTGCGACGGCGCCGTGCCGGAGAGCGAGCTTCCCCCGGCGCATGGTAAAGTCGAGTTTAAAAATGTCTCCTTCCGCTATAAAGCCGGTACGGGCGACGATGTGCTCCGAAATATCAACCTCACCGCAGAGCCGGGACAGCTTGTTGCCATCATCGGCGCAACCGGCACAGGCAAATCCACGCTCGTTAATCTTATCCCCCGGTTTTACGATGTGAGCGAGGGCAGCATCGAGGTCGACGGCCTGGATATACGCGAGTATCCCATTCAGGCGCTTCGCGAGCGCATCGGCATGGTGCTGCAGAAAAACGTGCTCTTCACCGGCACGATCCGCGAAAACCTTCTCTGGGGTGACAAGGACGCAACCGAGGAGCAGATGATCCGCGCCGCGAAGGACGCACAGGCGCACGACTTCATAATGTCTCTTCCGGACGGCTACGACACGATACTTGAACAGGGCGGCGTGAACGTATCCGGCGGACAGAAGCAGCGGCTCTGCATTGCCCGTGCGATGCTGCGTCATCCCTCCATTCTCATTCTGGACGACTCCACAAGCGCCGTCGATTCCACAACAGAGGCGGAGATCCGCCGCTCGTTCCACGAAAATCTCAAAGACACCACCGTAATCATCATTGCGCAGCGCATCAGCTCCGTCCGTTACGCGGATAAGATCGTCATCCTTGAGGACGACCACATCGCCGCGGAAGGAACGCACGAAGAACTGATCGCGACAAGCCCGATTTATCAGGAAATCTACGGCTCGCAGCAGGAAGGGGGACTTTCGAATGGCTGAAGCACGTAAACCGAAATATCAGGCCGCTCCCTCCCAGGCCGGGCGCGGCGGCCATGGACCGCGCGGCGGGTTCCAGCGGCCGAAGAACATGGGCAAAACGCTGGGACGCCTTCTGAGCTACGTCACAAGGCGGAAATGGCTTCTCGCCATCGTTTTTCTGTGCGTGATTGTCTCGGCAGGCTCAAGCGTTGCCGGAACGTACCTCCTGCGCCCGGTGCTCAACGAACTCGTCAGCGATCTGCCTGCCGCAGAAAAAATTGCGAAGCTCGCCAGAACGCTGCTTGCCATGCTTGGCATTTACCTTTTCGGCGCGGTATGCACGTATACGCAGTCCGCCATCATGGTACAGCTGGCCGAGCGCGGTACCGCGCGGCTTCGCAGCGATCTTTTCACCAAGCTCCAGACGCTTCCGCTCAAATACTTCGACGGTCATACGCACGGCGAACTCATGAGCCGCTTCTCCAACGACGCGGACAGCGTGCAGCAATGCCTGGAGCAGAGCCTTGTCTCGCTCTTTTCGAGTGCCTTGACTTTCATCGGCATCGTGGTGATGATGATCTACACGAGCGCTCCCCTGTTCATCATCACGGTTTTGATGCTCGCCGCGGCTATGTCCGTATTCTTACTGCGCGGCAAGAAGAGCCGCGTGCTCTTCCAGCAGCAGCAGGCCGCGCTCGGTGAGCTCAACGGCAACATTCAGGAGATGATTGAAGGGCTCAAGGTTGTCAAAGCGTTCACTCATGAATCGGAGGCCGAGGCAGAATTTGAAGTGCTCAACAGCAATTTCTACACCGTCGCGCGAGACGCAAACTATCTTGCAACCTCTATCATGCCGATTGCGAGCAATATCTCCAATATTGGCTTTGCCGCCACGGCAATGGCGGGCGGCGTGCTGACGTTCGTTCTCGGCTTTGACATCGGCGGACTTGCGGCGTACCTCCAGTACTGCCGGAATGTCACGCAGCCGATCAATCAGGTGTCACAGCAGATCAACGCCATTCTCTCTGCCCTTGCCGGCGCAGAACGTATCTTTGAAATCATGGATACACCGCCCGAGATCGACGAAGGCACAACGACCATCGCTCGCGTGCATGAGGAAAACGGCACTCTTTGTGAGACGAGCGAGCGCACCGGCCGATGGGCATGGAAGGTCACGACCGGCAGCGAAACCGCACTCATTCCCGTGCGCGGCGATGTGCGGCTGCACGACGTAGACTTTTCCTACGTCCCGGAAAAGCCCATTTTGAAGGATATCACGTTCTATGCCAAGCCCGGACAGAAGATTGCGTTTGTCGGCTCGACCGGCGCGGGAAAAACGACGATCACCAACCTTTTCAACCGCTTTTATGAAATCGATTCCGGCAGCATCACCTACGACGGCATCGACGTGCGGAACATTGCCAAGGACGATCTCCGCCGCGCCACCGCGGTCGTTTTGCAGGACACGCACCTTTTCACCGGCACGGTGATGGAAAACATCCGCTACGGCCGTCTGGACGCCACGGATGAAGAATGTATCGCCGCGGCAAAGCGCGCAGACGCGCACAGCTTCATTCGCCGTCTGCCGGATGGATATAACACCACGGTCACCGGCGATGGCGCAAATCTCAGCCAGGGACAACGGCAGCTCCTCTCCATCGCCCGCGCCGCGGTCGCCGATCCGCCGGTGCTCATTCTGGACGAGGCCACAAGCTCCATCGACACGCGCACCGAGCGCCATATCGAAAAGGGGCTCGACAGCCTTATGCAGGGGCGTACGGTATTTGTCATTGCGCACCGCCTCTCCACGGTACGAAACGCCGACTGCATCGTTGTCATCGAGCACGGCGAGATCATGGAAAAAGGCACACACGAAGAACTTCTTGCACTCAAAGGACGGTATTACGATCTCTATACCGGCCAGAGCACTCTGGACTGATACACGCAGCGGAAAACTGCCGCTTTGCTTTAAGCGAAGCGGCAGTTTTTTCAAAGCGGGTTTGACTTCCCCGCCGCCGTATGCTATCATCGAAATGCTTTGTGCGGGTATGATGGAATTGGCAGACATGCGAGATTTAGGTTCTCGTGTCGCGAGACGTGCAGGTTCGACCCCTGTTACCCGCACCATAATTGGACCAAACATTGATACAATGTGTCGATGTTTGGTCCGTTTCTTTTTGCCCGGAAAGCCGCTTACAGCAAGGCTTTCTGCTGTGAGTGGGTGCATTTGTACAGGCGTCCGTCATAATCGAGCTCCTTTCAGAAGGTATTTTCCCGAAACAAGCACGCTGGCCGGAAAAGCAAACGTTTCAAACGGCCATAATCGTTTCAATAAGGAAAGCCCGTGATGAGGATCAATCAGTCCCCATCACGGGCTGTTATCGTATCTGCCGTCAAAGAGTTTCCGTGATCTCTGTTCC
>ENA-UONY01000692-UONY01000692.1-human-gut-metagenome-genome-assembly--contig:-CS9-NODE-692-length-36595-cov-379.701642_pt1 | contig 36595 bp, 38 predicted proteins | sample MGYA00242465_ERZ724012 | MGnify/ENA metagenome assembly ERZ724012 | reverse complement strand
GGGCAAATGATGTCTGCCCATGGGGCAGATGATGTGCGCTGCGGCGCATGAAAGGAGAAACGGAAATGATCACGATCATCTACGATGAAAAGGGACATGACATGATCCTGCAGGCATCGGGGCACGCGGGCTTTGCACCGAAGGGGCAGGACATTGTGTGCGCGGCGGTGAGCTGCCTGATGCAGACGCTGGCATACAGCGTGGACGGCGGCACCGCGACCCGGGACCCGGACGGCGACAACGTCCTGCGTGTGCAGGCGGCACAGAGCTTTGACACACTGGCAAAGTTTGAGCTGGTGACGGATGGGCTGATGCTGCTGGCCCAGCAGTACCCGGAGAATGTGCGGTTTGTGAACCTGCACGCGAACGACACCGACAATGTGGACTTACAGTTGTTCGCTGCAACGGCGATGACCACTGCCTGCGGCAGAAACAGGGAGGAGCTGTTGGGGCCGCGGCCAGCAGGATGCAAGGCCCGCGCAAGGGCCGAAGCAGACGCTGGGAGCCGCAACCCGTTCGGCAGTTTGGACTTACAGCGTTTTGCTGAAGGTGCAGCAGCTTCGGGCGGTGACGGTGCGGGTGCAGGCGAGAGCGCGGGCGCTGCGGCGGGCATCCAGGCACCGGCGCTGCGGCCGGCACAGGAGCGCATGGCGAAGCGCAGCCACCCGGGCAGGGCGGCAAAGGCGGCGAACCCTCTCAGTTCGCAGTCCGGAGACGGGACCCTCTCACCGGCCCCGTCCGCCGATGGCGGCGCGGATGCCGGAAATTCCCCACTCCGGCGTGATACACGCCACCTCTCCCCGACCGGGGAGAGTCTTTCCTCGAAGGGGGAGCCGGGAATCAAGGAAGGCGAGACCGGCGAGGGGAAGCAGGCCGAGAAAAAGGCTGCAGACCCGGCGGAAAAGCGCCGGGCCTTTGGCCAGCTGATGCAGGGCGAGTATGCGGCCGAGTTTGAGGAGGCCATGCAGCGCGCGGCACAGGTGGCGGCGCAGAACATCCAGAACAACCCCCAGGTGAAGGCGCTGATGGATGCGCTGGGCGAGGCCTACGGTGTGGACACCAGCAGCCCGGACAGCCTGGCCGCGCTGACCGACGCGGTGAAGAACGGCAAGGTGAAAAACGACGCCTACTACGAGACCCTTGCCGCCGAAAAGGGCATCAGCGTGAAGACGGCCCGGGAGATGGACCGGATGGAAGGGGAGCTGCAGCGGGCCAACGCCGAGAAGCAGCGGGCCGAACAGATGCGCGCGGCCGCCGAGCACCAGCAGCGTGTGGCGGCGGTGCAGGCGCAGTGGCAGGCGGAAGCGGAAAAGCTGCAGCAGAAGTACCCGAGCTTTGCGCTGGACGAAGTGCTGAACAACCCGGCCGTGGCAGACATGATCCGACGGGGCATCGGGTTGGAAGCGGCGTACCGCGCGGCCTACTTTGACCAGCTGATGGAGAACCAGACCGCCCTGACCGCAAAGCAGGTGGAACAGGGTGTGGCAGCCCGCATCCAGCAGCGCGGCCAGAGACCCACCGAGAACGGCGTGCGCCCCGGCGGCGCGGCAGAGACCAAGGTGGACGTGGAGCACATGACCCGCGCACAGCGGGCCGAGCTGGCACGCCGGGCACGGCGCGGGGAACGGATCGTGCTGTGAGAATGAATTTCCCGCGCGAAGGGTGCGAGAAAGATAAAAACCTTTTGAAGGAGGACGACAAGATGAACATCTACAAGAAGATGGACCTGCAGCTGTTTGCTGACGCAAGCGCACAGCTGCAGAACACCACCGCCACCAGCGGCATGTCCGCTGAAATGAAGACCTACTACGAGAAGACCCTGCTGGACCTGGCAGAGCCTGCACTGGTGCATGACCAGTTCGGCGACAGCTACCCCATCCCGGCCAACAACGGCAAGACCATCGAGTTCCGCAAGTACACGGCGCTGCCGAAGGCCACCGAGCCCCTGACCGAAGGTGTGACCCCGGCGGGCCAGACCCTGACCGTGACCACGGTGACCGCAGACGTGCACCAGTACGGCGGCTGGGTGTCCCTGACCGACATGCTGGACCTGGCCGCCATCGACAACAACGTGGTGCAGGCCACGAACCTGCTGGCAAGCCAGGGCGGCCGCACCATGGACACCATCGTGCGCGACATCCTGAACGGCGGCACCAACGTGATCTATGCGCCCAAGGTGGCCGACGGCGTGGAGACGGCCGTGAGCAGCCGCGCAGGCCTGGACAAGACTGCGCAGCTGACCGTGGACGTGATCAACCAGGCCGTGGCCCTGCTGCAGGCCCAGAACGCGGACCCCATCGGTGACGGCTATGTGGCCATCGTGCACCCGTACACCAGCTACGACATCCGCAAGGACCCGGCATGGGTGGACGCCCACAAGTACGCGGCCCCGGAGGAAATTTTCAACGGCGAGATCGGCAAGATCAACAACGTGAGGTTCGTGGTGTCGAGCGAGGCGAAGATCTGGACCGGCACCGGCTGCCCGACGGGCCTGGCGGTTTTCAGCACCCTGGTGCTGGGTGCCCACGCCTACGCTACCACCGAACTGGAAGGCGGCGGCATGCAGCACATCGTGAAGCAGCTGGGCTACGGCGACGACCCGCTGAACCAGCGCGCGTCCGTGGGCTGGAAGGCCACCAAGACCGCCGAACGCCTGAGCGAGCCGTACATGGTACGCATTGAGAGCTGCAGCGAGAGATACAGCGCCAAGGCACTGGCGAATTGACACAAAGCCGCTGGCGCGGCATGATGTGCTGCGCAATGAGGATGCCCGGACGGGCAAATGATGTCTGCCCATGGGGCAGATGATGTGCGCTGCGGCGCATGAAAGGAGAAACTATGGCAGCAAAGAAGCAGGAGGCTGCGGTGCAGGACGCTGCAGCAATGACCGAAGCTGTGCAGGAGAACGCACAGGCAGAGAAGAACACCGAGATCGTGCATCTGTTCAAGGACGGGCACCGCTACAGCGAGCCCGTTTTCGTGGGCGTGAACGGCGAGACTTATCTGATCCAGCGCGGTGTGGACGTGGAGGTGCCGAAGGCCATTGCCGAGGTGCTGCGCCACAGCGAGGAGATGGACAACGCTGCAGCGGAGAAGATCGCGGCGGCAGAGGCGGCAGCGGTGCAGCAGGCACAGCGCGTGTAATCTGACAGAAACAACGGACACCCGGTACAGCGGCACTCTGGCTGTGCCGGGTGTTTTTGCATGAAGGAGTTGATGAGATGACGGCAGGACAGGCAATTGAACAGGCCGACGAGATGCGGCCGAACAACGAATTTTCGGACGGGCTGAAACAGAACTGGCTGCGGCAGTGCGACGCGCGGCTGCGCTCCAGCGTGGTGCAGCGCAGCGTGTGCAGCGACTTTGACGCGGTGGGCGCGGACAAGGCATGGGCAGACGGCCTTGCCTACGACACCGAACTGCTGGCACCGGAGGAGTTTGGCCCACTGTACACCCACTGGCTGTGCGCGCAGATGGACCTGGCGCTGGGCGAGACGGCCCGGGCCACGAACGCGCTGCAGATGTACAGCGACTATGTGCAGGAGTTTGCTGCGTGGATGCGGCGAAAGTATCCCCCGGCGGGCGGGGTGCAGTGGAGGTATTGACGCCCTCTCACCGCTTCCGTCCGCCTGACGGCGGCGCGTTGCGGAGCTCCCCCAAGGTGGGAGCCTTGTTTAAAGGAAGGTGCAGCATGATAGATGGAACCAATTTGAACATTTTACAGGCCGGGCGGCAACTGCTGCGGGCCTTTGGCGGCGTGAACGAGACCTATGGGTGCAGCGAGGCAGAGCTGAGCCGGGAGATGAACTTTTCCAGCCGGGGATACCCGGCGCTGCAGACCCGGGCCCCGCGCAGGAAGACCCGGGAGGTGAAGGACGTGAACGGCATGTACCACCTGAACGGGCTTTTGCTCTGCCGGGGCACCACGCTGGAGTACACGCCGGACGCAGATGACGCCCGCAGCGGGGCTGTGGTGCTGGAAAATGCTCTGACCGACGAGCACAAGGCGCTGGCAGGCATGGGCACGAAGGTGCTGATCTGGCCGGACAAGAAGGCCTTTGACACCGAGACGGGCACCCTGACCGACCTTGCCGCGAAGTGGGAGCTGGGGGACGAAGCCATGACCGTGACGCCCTGCGACACGGAAGGCGTGCTCTACCACCCCACCGGCGTGGGAGACACCGAACCGGAAAAGCCGGAGGACGGGCAGCTGGTTTTGAAAAGCACCGACGACGCGCCCTACGGCACCGGCAGCGTGCTGCTGAAGTACAGCGCGAAAAACAAGAAGTGGCAGGAGGTGCTTTTGCAGACGGTGCGCATCCACTGCCCGGGCGTGGGCGGCGTGCTGAAGGAGGGCGACACTGTGACCCTGAGCGGGATGCCGCAGGCCGTGTGCGACGCGGTGGCGGCGGGGCTGAACGGAGAGATCACGGTGGGGACGCTGGAAGAAGATGACATCATTGCGACGCTGGTGCCCACGGAGGACACGGACCGGTATTACGGCAGCTGGACCATCGGGCGCACCGGCACGACCTGGCAGAGCCTGGACGGCAAAGTGACCGAGAACGAAGCGGCGACCGCGCCGGTAGCCGTGGAACGGCGGGTGCCGGACTTCGACTTTGTGACCGAACAGGGCAACCGGGTGTGGGGCTGCAGCCGGAAGGAGAACACCATTTACGCCTGCGCCCTGGGCGACCCCACCAACTGGTACAGCTACCGGGGCATCGCTTCGGACAGCTACGCAGTGAGCGTGGGCAGCGACGGGGCGTTTACCGGCGCGGCCAGCTGCATGGGGTATGTGCTGTTCTTCAAGGAGAACTGCATCCACAAGCTGTACGGCTCGAAGCCCAGCGACTACCAGCTTTCCAGCGTGCGGTGCCGGGGCGTGGCGGCGAACGCAGCGGGCAGCCTGTGCGTGATCGCGGAGACGCTTTATTACCTTTCGCCGGACGGGGTGATGGCCTGGGGCGGCAGCCTGCCCACAAAGGTGTCCGGGACGCTGGCCACCGGCAGGCTGACGGCGGTGGAGTGGGCCATGGGCGGCAGCCTGGATGCGCGGTACTACCTTTACCTGAAACGAAAAACGGAGACCGGCGGGCGGCTGCTGGTGTACGACACGGAGACGGGACTGTGGCACGAGGAAAGCCCGGCGGGCACCGAAATGGTGGGCACCGGGCAGCAGCTGTATCTCTGGGACGGCAATGCCCTATGGGCGGCAGACCCGGACCGGGAGGAGGACGGCGAGACCGAGACGCGGTTACAGTTTGAGGCGGTGACCGGCGACATTGGCATGAGCAGCCCGGACGACAAGTATGTGAGCCGGGTGACGCTGCGGCTGGATGCACTGGCCTACACAGTGGTGGACGTGGCCGTGAGCTACGACGGCGGGGACTGGGAGACGGTGGGCAGCTGCGCGGCAGTGCGGGCAGACGAACGGATCAACCTGCCCTTTGTGCCGCGGCGGCACGACCTGATGCGGCTGAAGTTTTCCGGCAGCGGGCAGATGGTACTGCGCAGCGTGGCCCTGACGCTGGCGGACGCAGCCGGAGGACGGGTGAGCGGCGCGGTGCCGAGACGGTAGAAAGGAGCGAAACAATGGCGAGTGTGGCGGGACTGGCGGGCATCGGCCTGCCGAAGTTCAGCGCGGACATGCCGGCCGAAGATGCCGAAGCGCTGACCAACTACCTGTACCAGCTGCAGGAACAGCTGGGGTATGTGCTGACCAATCTGGACAGCGAGAACATGAACGAGGACTTTTTGAAGAAGGTGAAGAACGCATGAGTAGACTGACGGACGCGAGAAGCGAGCTGGAACGCTACGAGCAGACGAAGCCCGCGGACTATCAGAGCAAGTACCAGGGGCAGATCAAGGACGTGATGGGCCAGATCGACGGCATGGGCGACTATGACTATGACCCGGCGGCGGACACGGCATACCAGCAGTACAAGAGCCAGTACACCCAGAAGGCGAAGCTGGCAAACCAGAACGCCCAGGCGGATGCCAGCGCACGGACCGGCGGCTACGGCTCCAGCTACGGCACCCAGGCGGGCCAGAAGGCCTATGCATCGACCATGAACGACCTGGACAACGTGCTGGACGGCCTGATGAGCCAGAGCCGCAGCAAGTACAACACGAAGAAGGCCGGGCTGCAGACCGAACTGAGCGGGCTGCAGAGCGCCGAGGAGAACGACTACAACAAGTACCAGAAGGACCTGGCGAACTGGAAGGACGGGCTTTCTTACCGGCAGAACGAATACCAGAACGCCTACAACGAGCACCAGCAGAACACGCAGGACTTTTTGAACGGGCTGTTCCAGGTGATCGGGCTGGCGGCGCAGATTTTGCCGTTCTTTTTGTAAAGAAAGGAGAACACAATGGGCGTATTTTCGAGACTGAACAATGCACAGAAGAAGCTGACCGACGCGGAGAACGCGATGCCGGGGGCTTATGACAACAGCTATGACCAGGACATCCAGGACGTGCTGCAGAACATGACCGGCCAGAACCAGGCGGGCACGGGTTACGCTTCGACCGGCGACAGCTACCGGGGCGCGCTGAGCCGCCTGTTTAACAATGCAGGCGCAGGGGCCGACGCGGCCGCGCAGACGGCACAGGGGCTTTCCGGCGGGTACGGGGCGGACTGGGCCCAGAGTGCGGCGAACCAGGCGGCGGCCAGCCAGACCGGCAGCACGGCGGGCACGCTGGCGCAGGCCCGGGCGGACGCACTGACCCAGTGGCAGCAGCAGCTGAGCGGCACCAGCAGCCAGCTGAACGCGCTGCTGGGACAGGACCAGCTGGAACGCAGCGAGTACGACGGCAGCGTGAGCAACGCGGCAGACTGGCGAAACTACCAGTACGACCAGACCCAGCAGGCGCGGCAGGAAAAGAGCGATTTCCTGAGCAACGCGTGGAATGTGCTGAAGAACGTGGGCGCAGCGGCGCTGGAAGGGTATGACGCTTACCGCGGATACCGGCAGCAGGACTGGGAGAACGCTTTCGCAGAGCGGCAGTACAATGACAGTCTGACCCGGAACGAGCTGAGCGACCAGATGGCGGCACTGCAGCAGGCGGCTGCCTACAAGCAGGCCGGTTTTGATGACGCAGCAACGCAGCTGCTGGCAAAATACGGGCTGGACAGCACGATGCTGGACACCTGGCAGGGGCTTTCGCAGGTGGACCAGGATAAGCTGACCTATCTGACCACGGCAGCGGGTCTGGCAGGCAGCGGCTACGACACGGCGGCCAAGAGCTATCTGACGGCGGTGGGGCTGGACCCGAACAGCATCGACTATTACAGCACCATTGCAAACCGGCAGAACCAGAGCAACCTGAACCTGCTGAGCGGTCAGCTGCAGCTGAAGCGGAAGTACGGCACGAAGACCGGCAGCAGTAAGAGCTCGGGCAGCAGGTCGAGCGGCAAGAGCGGGAGCACCGGCACGGGCAAAGCGGCCGGATACACGCAGCCGCAGCTGAACACGATGCTGACCAAGTACAACACGATGAAGCCGACAGATGCGAGCTACGACTACTACACCGAAGTGTTGGCCGATGCAGGGCGCATCGACCGGCTGACCGGCACGGGCAACCCGGGCAAGGCGAACGGCACACCGTATGAACAGGGCATGTACAAGGCGCGGCAGCTGGCCAACAGCGGCTACAGCCAGAGCCAGATCGCCAGCGCGCTGGCAAATGACAGCGGCCTTTCCAGTGACCTGGTATCGAGCATCATGAACCAGATCGACTATGAGTGGCTCGGAACGAAATGATGAGGTGAGTATATGGGCTGGACAGCAAAAGAGATCGACGAACTGCGCAAGGGTAAGAACGGCACGGCGGGCAGTACGGCCGGAAGCAGCAGTGCACACAGCAGCACCGCTGCGGGGAGCCGGAGCACGGGCACCGGCAGCGGCTGGACACCGGGGAAAATCGACGCGCTGCGGGGCGGCAGCACCGGGAAACGGACCACCGAAGCATGGGAGAACCGCAGTGCGGGGACCAGCACCGAGACCCGCCGCGCCCGGACGAACACGGGCAGCAGCCAGAGCAGCACCGGGGGCAGCCTGGGCGGGCAGGTGCTGGCACAGATGATGGGCAGCACGAACCCGAAGCTGCAGCTGGAGGTGCCGGGCAGCGGGACCCAGAGCGAGAGAAACGGCACCCGGGGCGGCACGGCACAGCCGGAATGGCTTGGAAAGGTTGGCAGCAGCACCCCGGCGGCGCAGGTGCGCGGTACGGTGAAGCCGACCGAGAAAAAGCGGCAGCCGTATGCAGCAACCGGCGGCGCGATGCAGCTGCAGAGCGGATACGGCGCAGTGAACAGCGCACCGAATGCAGATACGCTGAAACAGACCATTGCGGCGGGCGACGGAAAACGGGTGGACTGGTATGCACGTACGGCACAAGAAGCAAAAGAGGATTTTGCCAAAAACAGCGAGCCCGACCGCTTTGATGAACTAAACCAGTGGATGGATGCGGACCCGAAACACCGGGAACTGGTAAACCTGATCCGGGGCGGCACCGGGGAGCAGCAGCCTTATGTCCAGCGCGGCAACGCGATGCGGGCACAGGACGGAACCGGCGCTATGGCCAGTGCCCCCACGACCCAGAGCACCGGGAAGCGGGACTACACCGACGCGGAACTGCAGGCAAAGGGATACACGAAGACCGAGATCAACGAGGCAAAGGCATACATCCGGGATTTCGATGCCTTGCCCGCGTGGCAGCGTGCGGTGCGGCGCACCTCGAACACCATCGGCGGCATTGCGGAAGAAATTGCCGCAGGCGGCCTGCAGATGGGCGAAAATGCGGTGCAGGCCGTGAAGAACAGCAGCACGACAAAGAAGAACCGGGATGCCCTGAAAGAAAGCCTGGCAGGAGACGCTCGGCAGGAAAAGCTGTTCAAGCTGGTGGACACGGTGGACTCCAACGGAAGCCCGAAGTACAGCGACGCTGAGCTGATCGCAAAGGGATACACGCAGGGCGAGATCGACGACATGCGCAGCCGGTATGCGGCCACCGAGGTGAAGGATGCCGTTGACCCGGAAAAGAGTGTGGGCTACCAGCTGCACAAGCGCAGCCAGGACTTGACCGGCGCAGCAATGAGCGGCCTTTCACCGCTGGCGCAGAAGGTTTTGGGCATTGTTTCCAGCGCAGGCGAGAACCTTGTGGTCGCAAGCATCGACCCCGCGATGGTACTGCCGGTGCTGAGCTTGCAGGGAGCCGGAGAAAGCATGGGCCAGAGCGTGGAAAAGGGCGACAGCGCGGGCAAGACGCTGGCAGGCGGTGCGCTGAAGTTCGGCGCGGGATGGGCCATCAACAGTGTGGGCGCGGCAGACCTGGCCAAGACCATGGGTACGGACTACGCAAGGGACACGCTGGCGGGGAAGCTGGCAGACCTGGTGCGCAGTGTGGCGGATAACGGTCCGCTGGCACAGCAGTACCCGGTGATCGCAAACGCCGTCTCGGGCGGTGTGGACAACGCCATGCAGGCCTTTGTGGAGACCTATGCGGACATGGCCATTGACGCGGCGCTGGGCGACAGTGACGCGGCACAGAACCTGTTCAAGAAAGACACCTTCCTGAACGCGGTGGAAAGCGGCCTGACCGGCGGCGCTTCCGGTGCGCTGGGCGGCGCTGTGGGCACCGGGCTGGGAAAGATGAACGCCCGGCTTGATGCGGCAGCGGGAGGAACCCTCTCACCGCTGCAGTCCGGCGATGCCGGAGCTGCAACGGAGCTCTCCCGAGGGGAGAGCCTTTCTCAAAGGAATGCAGAGCAGGAAGAAAGCGCGCACGCGGCTTCCCCTCATCAGTCGCCTTCGGCGACAGCTTCCCCCGAGGGGGAAGCCTTGAGCCCGGCGGATATGCAGGCGCAGCAGGCTGCAGAGATGGTGCAGGCTACACAGGAAGCGATGGACGCACAGAGCACGGCACAGACGGTGCGCAGCGAAAACCAGGCGGTGCAGCAGCAGAGCACCCAGGCAGCGGCTGCATCTGCGGAAACCGCAGCGGAAACACCGGCGCAGCAGGCGGAAAGCGGGCAGGGCTACAGCGTGAGCCTGAGCAACGACACCATGACGGTGCGCTTTGCCGACGGGACTCAAGCAGTGCAGAAAGTGGACCTGGAAGACCCGAAGACCCTGCTGTTTGACCCGGAACAGCTGCACCGGCAGGCGCAGGCGGAAAGCCCAGCTGCACAGCAGACCGCTGTGGAGAACACCGGGGAAACGGTGGAAAGCAGCCCGGCGGAACAGCACAGCGGGCTGCGGGAGACCTACGGTCTGACGCAGCAGAGCCGGAGCACACAGCAGCGGCAGGTGCAGCAGGAGTTGACCCGCTGGAAGGTGTCGGATGCGGCGAGCGAGACCATCAGCAAAAACATGCCGGTGGGCATTGGAGATGCCGAGCGGTATGCGGCCGCAGCCAGCAGTCTGTACCGTCTGGGCCAGATGGAAGATGTGACCACCTTTGACAAGGCGATGGAGCTGGCGCAGGGCATGAACGGGCTTGCGGTGAACACCGAGTATGTGCTGGCACAGGACGGCGGCAGGCAGGCTTTACAGCTGGCGTGGCTGCAGGGGCACGGCGAGATGGAAGCCGGGAGCATGCAGCGGGGGACCCTGGGCGGAGAACTGACCGAAAAGAGCACCAGCGGCAGCGGACGGGTGCTTTATAAGGGGACCATGCGCACGGCAAACGATGTGGGCACCCAGTTGATCGAGCTGAACGCCCGGGCTACGGACACCGACGCAGTGCTGAAGACGGTGCTGCAGGGCAATGACCGGGTGAAAGCCTATGTAGACACCGAGGTGGCACAAATCTATTTTGCGGACAGCGCCGAGGACGTGTTCGGCACCATCCTGCACGAGGACTACCACTGGTACAACTCGCTGGACGCCGAAGGCGCACAGGCACTGCAGCAGCACGCGCTGGAATTTCTGGCCAAGAGCGAGGGCTATGAGAACATCGACGCGATGATCCGGGAGAAAGCTGCGGACTATGCACAGCAGGGCCTGACATATGAACAGGCGGCGGAAGAACTGGTGGCGGACGCCTGGCGCGGCATCTTCAGCGATGAAGCGAGCTTCAAGCGCTGGGTGGAGTTCCAGCGGCAGCAGGCAGAGAAGAACGCGGGCCGGGCAGGCACCATCCGCAAAGTGATGACCAAGGTGAAGGAGCTGCTGAGCGACATCGTGAGCCGCGCAAAGGAAGTGCTGGCCAAGGACCCGGAGAACAAAGCAGCCCTGCGGGCACAGCGCCTGGCCGAAGCGGAAAAGCGGGTGCTGCAGGACGAATACTTTGCCCACGCGGAAAAGGCTATGGACAGCCTGCGGAGTGCAAAAGAAAACGCCGCAGCCCTTGAGAACAAGGGTGCGGCGGAAGGAACACGATTCAAGCTGCATGAGGACAGCGAGTCTCTGACAGAACAGATGAACGATCATCTGGGTGAACTGGAAGAAATGGAGCCGGTAGCGGAAATCCGTGGAAATGAGGTGAATTTCGGGAAAAACGCGAGGGAGAATGTTGAGAACATTGATGCTTTTTTCGATTCGATCGGAAATAAAGTGGAAAGAGAAAACTTTGGAATCGTTGAATTAAAGCATTATGGCGCGAATAAAACAGTGCGTCATGGAAATAGTGCAGCAAAGCAGGCTGCGGTTGCAGCTATTCCGGGAGTGATTCGTAACGGCAATCAGATTGGATATGAAAAAAACTGGCAAGGCAAGGGCTATGACACATATGTTTTTGCTGGGCCGGTAATTATGGATGAAACCAGAATCAACGAAGCGGTAATTGTGAACTCTTACACAAGAGAAGACGGCAGAAAAGCTTTTTATACACACGAAGTGTGTTGGTCGGATGGTAGTTATGTGACATTTGACGATGCCGGAAAACCGACAAAAAAAGAAGATACTCCCACACATCTCCCGATGGATGTGCGGAGCAGCGCTATGGCTGCTCAGGAAGTATCTTCTGACACAAGTATAGCACAGGAAACCGCCGAAAACAAGGGAAATAACGGGACGCTGAAGAAAAATGTGCGGTATCAGCTGAGCGAGACAGACGAGCTGACGAAGCTGCGCGACGAACAGCAGCAGCTGGACAAGCAGCGGCGGGCCCTGAAGGAAGAACGCAGTGCCTGGCTGGAAAGCGATGCAGTGAAGGCAATCGAAGCGAAGAAGAAAGCACTGGGCATCTTTTCTGCGGAAGCAAAAGCCTACCGGGACAGCGAAGAATACCAGAATTACCTTGCAAAGCGCAAAGACTACAATGCCCGCATGGCGCAGCTGGATGACCAGAGCGCCGCGCTGGACGACCGGATGAAAGCGGTCAATGCCCGGATGCAGCAACAAAGAGCGGCAGAGGGCAAGGCAGAACAGGCGGCGTATGATGCAAAGGCCGAAGCCTACGGCAGCAAGGCAGAATACCGCCGCGCACTGGCAAAGGAACAGTTTGGTACGACCGAGGATTTCAACCGGGCGGGGTACATCCTGCCGGACGGTCAGATGCTGAACTTTGCCCAGAATGACCGCACCCGAGACACCGACCACCGGGAGATCATGAGTGTGTTCGGCCCGGCGGAGGTAAAGACTGGAACGGAAGCCTTAAATGAATTTTTGCTGGACGGCAACGTGCGCGTGATGGCCGAGGGACCTGGCATCGACCTTTCGGCAGACACGGCACCCACCGCGCAGCAGCTGGAACAGATCCGGCAGATGGCGCAGGAGCTGGGCAGCGCACGCAGGCAGTTCACGCTGGACATCTCTACGGCGGACGGCCGGGTGGCGGCCAGCAAGGAGTACAGCGGCCGGGTGGACGCTGACCGCGTGGTGCGGGAAATCCGGGACTATTACCGGACCGGAGAGCTGGCACAGGAAAGCGGCCTTGCGAAGTTCCGCTATCAGCTGGCGGAGCAGGCCAGCCGGGACGCGAAGAAGAACGACCAGCAGACGGCGAGCCGGGCCATTGCGGACAAGGCGGCAGCGCTGGACACGCTGAGCCAGTTCTTTGGGCTGACACGGGGCGTGAAGGTGAGCCAGAGCAACATTGAAGGGCTGGCCAGCCGCTGGGCAAAGGCCAACGGCAGCAGGGTGGACCGGGCAAAGCTTGCACGGGAGACCGAAGTGTTGGTGGAGTACCTGAAGGCGGACGGCGCGGACATGGAGAAGGGCCAGGCGCTGGCAGAAACGCTGGCAGGCGAAATTCTGGACGGGGCGACCTACCGCAACAGCGAACTGTGGGACGAGTACCCGGAACTGCACAAGCTGGAATACACCGTGAACAAGACGGGACAGGCAAAGGCAGAACTGGTGAAGGCATACGGCAGTTGGAGCGCAGCGGTGGCTGAAGCCCGGAAGCACGGCGTGAGCCTGCGGCAGGCCGAAGGCGTGCGGGACGGCAACCCCGTGGAGCAGTATGACAGCGTGATCAACGACAACCGGGCCGTGGGCGGCACCAGCGACGGCGCGAAGGCGCTGTGGAAGGCAGCGGCGCAGCAGGCCGGAGTGGACGGTGCAATGAGCATGGAAAGCACCGAATGGCTGAGCGTGCTGATGAACCTGCACGACGCCATCAAGCCCGCGACGCAGAGCAGGTTTGCAGACGACGCCGAGTATGAGGACGCCAAGGTGGAGCTGGCGGGCCGGATCATCGGGGACATCCTGAACACACCGGAGATGACCGACGCCCAGGCCATCTTTGAGGGCATCCAGCAGCACAACCTGCAGGTGGCGAAAGCGGCCGCGGGCAGTGAGGAGCGGGCCGCCGAGGTGGAAAAGGGCCTGAAGGGTGTGCAGAAGGCGCAGCAGCGGGAGTTCAACCGCCGGATGTACGAGAACCGGCGTGCGGCAAACCAGAGCGCCGAGGTGCAGCAGATGACCGAACTGCAGCGGCAGAACGCACAGGCTGAAAAGCTGCTGGACGAGAATCTGGAGACCTTGGGCGTGGATACTTCCAACGTGGGCAACCTGAACGAAAAGCTGACCTTCCTGCGGGAAAGCTACGAGCGGGAGATGAAGCAGGAAGTGAAGCGCATGAAGGCCGAACGGCAGGAGATGCTGGACGAAGCAAAGCTGGAAATGCAGAAGCTGCGCAGCGAGAAAAACGAACTGGCGTGGCAGCTGCGGCAGGAAAAGCAGCGCGCGGACAAGGCGGAATACTCGCTGCTGGTACAGGAAAATGAGATCATGGAATGGGAGGCAGACAACGAGCGCAAGCGGGCAGCCTTTGAACAGAAACAGGAGCAGCGAAATGCCGTTGCCATTGAGACAGCACGCCAGCAGCGGGACGAGGACATTGCCATAGCAAAAGCGGTGGCCGAAAAGCGGGTGCAGCGGGCACGGGACGCGCGGAAGATGGACGAGCTGAAGCGCAGCATCCGGCAGAACGCGGCACAGCTGAACCAGATGCTGCTGCGGCCGTCGAAGGACAAGTATGTGCAGAAAAACCTTGTGGATGCGGCGGCACAGGTGGCAAAGCTGGCGGACATGACCATTCTGAACAACAAGGCCGTGAACCAGCTGACGAGGCTGCAGGACCAGATCCGGCAGAGCGCGGGCAGCGAGAACAGCCCCAATGCCATGACCGAAGAATGGAAGCAGACCGGCGTGGATACCCTGATCCAGACGCTGCGGGATGACCTGCAGGCGACAAAGGACGCAAAGCTGACCCGGCTGCACGAACAGCTGGCCGAAGCCGAGGCGCTGCCGGACAGCGAGAAGGCGCGGGCATTGCAGGAGCGGCTGCAGCGGCGCATCCGGGAGACCGAGAACCGCACCTATCTGCCCATGACGGTGGATCAGATGCGGATGCTAAAAGCCATCACGAGCAGCACGCTGCATGTGATCAAGAACGCAAACAAGACGCTGAGCCTGGCAAAGGCCGAGGAAGTGAGCAAAATCGCGGAAGGCGCAGCCAGCGAGGTGCGGCAGAGCAAGGGCAATCACCCCGGCGGAAAGCTGGACGGCGTGCGCAATCTGCTGACGAAGTATCAGCTGGACATGCTGGGCGGCCAGCGGGTCTTCCGGATGCTGGGCGGCTATGCGAAGAATGGCCAGATGGAAAAGATGGCCAACATGCTGAACGACGGCCAGTACCGGCAGACGAAGATCGCCGTGGAAGGCGAAAAGCTTTTCACCAACGTGACCGGAAAAGAGCATGTGAAAGAGATGCAGGCCTTTGCGGGCCCGGGCGCAGACCTTGTGGACGTGGGCCTGACGGACGGAAAGGGCAACCGGGCCCCGCTGACCCACGCGCAGCTGTGCAGCCTGTACATGCACCTGCAGAACAAGGACAGCATCGAGCACCTGATGAACGGCGGCTTTGTGATCCCGGATGCAAAGCTTTACAGCAAGGGAGACATTGAGCAGGCATACCAGAAAGGTCAGACCGTGCACCTGGGCATGCTGACAAATGCGGACGGCACGCCCACGGCGGACAGCATCCTGCAGACCGTGGAAGCGGCCATGACCGACTATGACCGGGCGTGGTGCGCGGACATGAAGGAGTTTTTTGACCACTACACCACGAACCTCATCAACGAGACCAGCCTGCAGCTGGTGGGCTACCAGCGGGCCACCGTGAAAAACTATTACCCCATCGCGGTGGACCGGTCGGTGCTGGCGACCCAGATCGAGGGCCTGAACCTGGACGCGACCATTGAGGGCCGGGGCTTTCTGAAGAACCGCGTCAAGAGCAGCCAGCCCATTTTGCTGGAGGAGTGCAGCAGCGTGGTGCAGCGCAGCCTGCGGGACACGGCGGCCTATGCGGGCCTGGCAGCGCCCATCCGGGATGTGCAGAAAATTTTGAACAGCAGCGTGGAGACACAGGAAGGGCTCACCAACCTGAAGAACGGCATCATCAAGGAGCAGTGGGGCCGAGACGCGGTGAGCTACATCAACTATCTGCTGACCGACCTGCAGACCACCCAGCGCAAGCGGCCCAGTACGGCAAACCGGGTGCTGGGAAACCTGCGCGGAAACTACGCGGGCGCGGTGCTGACCCTGAACCCGGGCGTGGCCATTGCGCAGGCGGCGAGCCTGCCGACGGCAGCGGCGGTGCTGGGCGGGGATACCATGGCAGCGGTGGTGCCCTTTGTGAAAAACCTTTCGCCCAAGGCGCGGACGGCGCTGGAAACGGAGATCAGAGAGCACGGGGACGTACTGCTGGACTGGCGCAAGCGCGGCAGCCAGAAGGGCGAACTTGCCAGCATCGGACAGAGCGAAACAGTGGCCGAGAAGGCCATGGACAAGCTGCCGACGGCACTGACCGGCTGGATCAACGGCATGGACGAGATCACGGTGGCAGCGCTGTGGGAAGGCAGTAAGCGGTATGTGCGCAGCCACGCGGCCGAATTTGAGGGCGCGGACGTGACCGGAAGCCCGGCCTACTGGGAAGCAGTGAACCGCACCTACCAGAAGGTGATCGAGCAGACCCAGCCCAACTACACCGTGATGCAGCGGGCGGGCATCCAGCGCAACCCCAACGAACTGCTGAAGCAGCTGACGATGTTTACCACCCAGCGCTTCCAGAATTACGGCATTCTGGCGGACGCCATTGGCGATTACAATGCCCAGGCAGAGCGCTACCGGCAGAACCAGAGCGAGGAGAACAAGGCAGAGCTGCAGCGGGCAGCGGCGCAGCGGAACCGGGCCATTGTGAGCCAGGTGGCGCAGACGGCTGTGTTCGCGGTGATGAAGATCGGCGCGGATTTTCTGCTGCACCGGTGGGACCGGGAGCAGGACGAGAACGGCGACGTGACCGCCAAGAGCATGTGGCAGCGGTTCGCAAGCCTTTACACCGAGAGCTTTGCAGGCAACTTCCTCTACGGCAGTGAGCTCTACAGCCTGATCGACAACGCGATGAACGGCAAAGACTACGACGTGCTGAGCGCGGCAAGCATCAGTGTGGTGAACGATCTGGCCGGAGATGTGAAGAAGTTCTTCAAGGAGTTTCGGAAGGACACCGGCGAAATGGACGAGGGGCAGCTGCAGCAGCACCACGACAAGCTGATGCAGCGGTTCATGACCCTGCTGGAGGACGGCTTCGAAGTGGCGGGCGTACCCTACGGCAACGGCCGGAAGATCGTGGAAGCCGTGCAGGGATATGTGGAAGACATCGAAAACCTTGCCCACGGAGGGACCTTCAGCTTCAACTCGGTGCCGCAGAGCGCCACCGGCCAGTACGACCGGCTGTACAATGCCTATGCCAGCGGCGACAGCGACGAGGCAAAGGCAGCGGTGGAAAAGCTGAACGAGATGGGGAAAGGAGAAGACGTTTACAAGCAGCTGAAGACCCGGCTGGTGAAGTACGACGCGAATGTGAAGGCAGCGGCCGAGGCGCAGAATGCGGGAGATGACCAGAAACGGTATGAGCTGGAAATGCAGATGATCGAGCAGATGAGTGATGCGCTGGGACTGCCGAAGGGGAAGCGCGGGGACGTGGTGGACTGCGTGACCGGCGCGGTGAACCAGCTGGCGGACAAGCTGCTGAAGGGCGACAACTCCAGCGCGACGGACGACCTTGTGGAAGCCGTGGACAGCTGGGACGCCAGTGCCGTACAGGAGGAGTACGACCGGCTGGCGAAGGCAGGCAAGAGCGCGACGACGCTCAAGAGCAAGATCACCGAGACGGCAAAGCCAGAGTACCTTGCGGGCAGCGACGCCGACCGGCAGCAGATGGAGACCATGCTGCTGGCACTGGTGGACGCGGACGGCAAGGCACTGTATACGGAAAAGACTTTCCAGCAGTGGAAGAAGGCGGCGGACGAGGCGGAAAGCGAGGAGAAAAAAGACCCGTATGCAGCGGTGAGATAAGGAGAGGAAAGGCCCCCGGCGGTTCAGATGAACGGCCGGGGCCTTGTGCGTGATAGAAAAAGTCTGCAACAACGACGACCGCGGCCTGCGGCGGAAACACAAAAAGTCCGCAGTGTTGCGCCGACACAATTTGTGATACGCTGGACACAAGACGGAAGGAGGGAAAAACCATGCGGGTGAAGATCATCCGAAAGACATTCAGCGGGGTGGAGTTTTGCCCGGAGATGCGGGTGCTGCACCTGGGCGGGCAGTCCAGCGCCAACGTGGAGCGGCTTTATTTTGAGCTGCCGGAGGAGTGGCAGGGCAAGAGCGTGACGCTGCACATCCAGCAGCAGGACGGCACGCTGCCTGCGCCGATCCTGCTGGACGAGAACCAGAGTTGCGTGGTGGGCAAGGCGTTCACGGCCGCGAAGTGCGGCAGCTGGATGCTGCTGGCGCTGGGCGAGGACGGCTACCGGGCACTGACACGGCCGACAAAATACGACTGCTACGAGACGCTTACCACCGACGGCGACGCCGAGATCAGCCCGACGCAGTACGAGACCTTTGTGGCGCAGGTGCTGGCCTATGCCAACAGTGCGCAGAACAGTGCGAAAGAGGCGCGGAACAGTGCGGCTGCAGCGAACCGGGACGCGGCCATTGCGCAGATGGCGCAGAACACGGCCCAGACGGCGGCCGCGCAGGCAGTGGTGGCGCAGCAGAGCGCGGAAAGCGATGCCGACCGGGCCGAAGCAGCGGCGGAGCGGGCAGAGCTGACGGCCCCTTCGGACGGGGCGGTGCGCAGCGTGAACGGCAAGGGCGGCGTTGTGACCCTGACCGCCGACGACCTGGGCGCGGTGCCGGAAGGCAGTGGGGCGTATGTGAAGGCCGTGCGCCTTGTGGGGCAGACGCTGACGCTGACCTTCGGCGACGGCAGCACCCAGACCCTGCAGACGAAGGACACCACGAGCCTGGAAAACATGACCGGCATTCTGGCCGTGGAGCACGGCGGCACCGGAAAGGACACGCCGATGACGGCGGCCGACGTGGGGGCTGTGGAGGAGGGCAGCACAGCGTATGTGAAGAACGTTGCCCTGAACGGCCGGACGCTGACCCTGACCCTTGGCAGCGGGGAGCAGACAAGCTACACCATCCCGACCGCGACGGCGGACACGCTGGGTCTGGTGAAGGTGGGGGAGAACCTCAGTGTTGAGGAGGACGGAACGCTGAACGGTGTGGAAGGCGGTTACAGTAAGGATGAGATCGACAGCAAACTTCAAAGGCTGGAAAGGATGATGAATATGGACGGTAAACTGGTTTTCTCGGGTGCAGGCGTCTGCACCGGCGGCACCACCACGATGGCAATTCCCAGTACCGTGGATTACGTCGAGATCGTCTCGGCGATTCCGGCGATGGGACGAGCTGGCTACGGCGGTACAACCAGCAGCGGTTATGCTATCTCTGTGGGCAACTCCGTCGGCGTGTCGGAAGATTTCGGCCACGCCAGAGTCGCACGCGGCGGTTCTGCGACTGTAGCATTTACGGGTCTTAGTACACGCGGCTATTCGCCCATCAATTCAGTCCAGATCACTTCTGAGGTTACAGACATTGCACTGGTCTCCGTGTCCTTTGCCTCGGGCGGCACCCTGTCCATCTCGGGCGGCTCCAGCTCTAACCGCTTTACCGTGTACGGCTACCAGTACCTGTAACCCAGGAGGTGAACGCATATGATGACTATTATTGACTGCACCACCCAGCCCGAGCACCGGGTGATCTACGGCATCTGCACCACCCCTATCCCGGACGGCTGGGCCGTCATCCCGGAGGGCATGACCCTGCCGGGCGTCCTCGCATACGCGGACATCACGACCGAGGAGCGGGATGGCCTGCCGACCGTGACCGCCATCACCCCGCGCCCGGACCTTGTGGCGCAGGCTGAGGCCGCAGCAGCCGCAGCGCAGGAGGAGGCCCGCAAGCAAGCCGAGCAGATGGCACAGCTGCCGGACCGCGTGGCCGCGCTGGAGACCGCGAACAACGATATCATCTTAATGATGGCTGATTTGATTGGAGGGACTACCGAATGAAAACTCTGAACGCACTCAAGCTCCGCATTATGGTTCGGGCATTCCGCATCCGGCTGACTGCTGGTGAAGCCTTTGAGGACATCGCGGCCGACTATCCGGCGCTGACCACGGACGACCTCGAAGCCATCAAGGCCGCGCTGGAAAAGTAACCCGAGAAAGGACGTACATATGGCAATCAAACAGTATTCCCTTGCAAAGGACGGTGCCCGGCAGCTGGCACCGGGTTTCCGCGTCCGGGAATTTCGGTGCCGCGATGGCAGTGACACGGTGCTGGTGGACGAAGGCCTTGTGGTGCTGCTGCAGTGCATCCGTGAGCACTTCGGCAAGCCGGTGACCATCACCAGCGGCTACCGCACCGCAGAGCACAACGCCAAAGTGGGCGGCGCAAAATCCAGCCAGCACCTGCTGGGCCGTGCGGCAGACATCCAGGTGGCCGACACCAGCGTCGAGGACGTGGCCGCCTATGCTGAGAGCCTGATGCCTGCATGGGGCGGCGTGGGCCGCTACCCGGTCAAGACGGGCCGCGCCAAGGGCTGGGTGCATGTGGATACCCGCGCCAATAAGAGCCGGTGGACCGGCTGAGAGGGGGTGACGTTTTGAAAGATTATTTCTGCATGGCCGTGGGTGCGTTGGGCGCTGCGTTTGCCAGCCTGTTTGGCGGATGGGACGCAGCGCTGCAGACGCTCATCATCTTTATGGCTATCGACTACATCACCGGTCTTGTGGTCGCGGGCGTTTTCCACAAAAGCCCCAAGACCAAAAGCGGCACGCTGGAAAGCCGGGCAGGCTGGAAGGGTCTGTGCCGCAAGGGCGAAACGCTGCTGATCGTGCTGGTGGCCTGCCGACTGGATGCCGTGATGGGCTCCACCTTTGTGCGGGATGCCGTTGTGATCGGCTTTATCTGCAATGAGACCATTTCCATCATCGAAAACGCGGGCTTGATGGGGCTGCCCATCCCGGCAGCCATCACCAAGGCCGTGGACATTTTGAAACAGAGATCGGAAGGCCCGGAAGGGCAGAAAGGAACCGAACATGAATAACAATCACATTTCCACAGGGACCATTGCCCGCACGGCCGTGCTGCTGCTGGCGCTGACAAACCAGGTGCTGAGCGCCATGGGCAAGCCCATCCTGCCCATCGAGAGCTCCACCGTGGAGCAGCTGGTCACCGCCGGCATCACCAGCGTGGCCGCGCTGGTGAGCTGGTGGAAGAACAACAGCTTCACGGCGGCGGCCATTCAGGCGGATGCATGGATGGGCGAGAAGAAAAAGCGCGTGAACTGACGGGCAGAGGTGCGCCACTTTGCGCCACCTGTTGCGCCACCAATTTAGAACCTTTTGAGGGAAACAAGGGTAATTAAGGCGCTTTTCTTGGTAAAAGCGGGAAGAAAAACAAAAAGAAAAATCCCTGAAAAGTGAGGCATGAAGCCGCTTTTCGGGGATTTTGTCTTGGAGCTACTGACCTGATTCGAACAGGCGACCTGCTCATTACGAGCGGGCAAATGTATCAAAATAAACGGCGTGTTATCAAGAAAAAAGAAATTGCTTGCGCCACTTTTGCGCCACCGAAGGGCTAGCCCGTCTGTTTTCGGAGATAGGAGTCGAGCCGGTTGATCTTCTTTTTCTTAAATTTTTTATCAAGAGATGTATAGATGCCGAGGGTGACGCTGATGTCTTTATGGCCCATCTGATCGCGGGCGGTGAGGACATCGACACCGGCGAAGTACATCAGGGTGCAGAAGGTGTGCCGCAGCTGATGTGGGGTAAAGGGCTCGATGCGCATGGGCAGGCCGCCCGGGCGCTTTTTGCTTTCCGCACCGTTGTAGCCGTACTTCACGTTCAGGTCGGCCATGTAGCTGCTCCACAGTGTTTTCCATGCCTGCTCGGTCATGCGGCGGCCCTTTACCGTGTGCAGCACATACAGACAGCCGTCCTGCTGGGTCTTGAGGCAGTCCACGAGGATGCGGGGGATATTGACCACCCGGCGGCCTGCTTCGGTCTTGGGCTTTTTGGTTTTCTTATCATGGAAGTTGTAGCCGCTATTGACCGTGATCGTGGCAGCGTCCAGATCAACGTCGGCCCAGGTGAGGGCGGTGGCTTCGCCGCGGCGCAGGCCGGAGTAAAGCAGCAGCATGGCAGCGCGCTGGGCGCGGTGGGGCGTTTCACGGATCCAGCGCTGCTGTTCTTCCGAGATGGGCTCCCGGGGCTCGGGGTCGGCGCCGGCAGGGCAGGTGGTCTTGACGATGGGATTATACTGGACGATCTCAGGGATGGCCAGCTCATACGCGGCCTTTGCGCTGCTGCGCAGGTTGGACAGGGTGAAGTGGGACAGCGGCGGCTTGCCGTCGTGCCAATCGGCCAGAGTGTTCAGCACCTTCTGAAAATCGGCCGTCCGCAGGTCGGCGGCGGGCTGCTCCAGCAGCGGACCCCAATGATTTTTGTTATCCTCGTAGCGGTCAAGGCTTTTCTGGCCGATGCCCTTGGCCTTTTTGGCCGCGATCAGGTTATCGTACAGGGTGGCAAGGGTGGCCTTGGCCTGCGCAGGGTCCATGCCTTTGCCCAGTGCTGCGCGGTAGGCTTCCGCTGCAGCGCGGGCTTCGCGGGCGGTGGTGCCATAAAAACTTTTGTATTTTGGCTTGCCGCTTTCATCCTTACCGATACAGACGCGATAGCGGTAACGGCCATCGGAACCTTTTTTGTTTGTCATGCAGCAAAACCTCCCGGCTTGCGCGCCCGGCCGGGAGGTGGTACAATAGACCCAGCAGGCGCAAAAAGATTTACCTTCGTTTTGTGTAAGCTTTCATTCAGCCCGGCGTTGTTCGTACCAGCGCCGGGCACTTCTTTTTTCAAAAAACTCACGGCTTGCAGAAATCAAAGAGCCGCGCTACAATCAAAGAGCGGAAACGCGATGGGTTGTAAGGCATTCATGAAAAACTCCTACTTATTTTATTCGGATGAACGACAGCAGAAGGTCCCCCGGCTGGAAACAGCTGGGGGATTTTCTGCTTGCAAAAAGAGCACCCGGCGGGGCGCTCATGAATCAGAACAGATCGCTATGGGTACCGGTGCGGGTCAGATACAGGATCAGCGCAGCTCCTTCATCATCTCATCCACGTCGGTGTAGGTCTTGCCCAGAGTGGGGTCTGCCTTCATCTGCTTGACTTCACGGATCGCTTCCTGCGTTTCGGCATTGGGCACATCGCCGCTGATCTCGAACGGAATGCGGTTCTCCCGCACGGCCTTGCGGGCAAAAATATTGATAGCTGTGGTCATTGTCATGCCCATATCGGCGCAGAATGCTTCGAACTGCTTTTTAAGATTGGCATCCATACGGATGTTGATGTTTGCGGTATTGGCCATAGTATCACCTTCCTCATGCTCATTGTATTGCAATTTGCGCACAATGTCAACATAAAAGAAATGAATTTTACGTTAAATCGTTGAGCGATAAGAAACAACTAACAAAAAGGAGCGCCCAGCGGGGCGCTCCTGAAAAGAACGGTTATTTAGAAGGCACAGTTGCACGAATTTTCTTTTTGGATGGAACATAGTTTGGATCATATTTTTTACTTTTGCGTTCCAGTTTTTCAAAGTTGCAACATACCTTTTGGTACAGCGGAATCTTACGGCTGAGAGCTTTGCGGTATGTGGATTCTGCACGCTGGAGAATGAGATCGCGATTCTTGTTGCAATAGCTCAACTGATTTAACAAGAGCAGTTTATAATTCTCATTTTCGATACTCTGAATATCAAATTTGATCAAGCAAGATGGAATAACAGGAATCATATTGTTGAAGCCCATTAGGCCAAGACGACCATCGTCGAGTTTCATAACAGGACCGCCGCCTTTGATGTTAACGTGATTGGGCTTAGGGGATTCAAGGGGAACATAATAATCAATGCCGTTGATGGAGAGTACAATTCCAACATACGGACGCCGCTGCCCCTTATTGTATTGCACACGGGTGTCAATACTATGTAAATAGCTGATATAGTGTTCGTTGATGTGGTAAAATTGAAACTTCCCCATAATTCAGCTCCTTAATCCAAGAAGGTGCGGAACAGTAACCTGTCCCGCACCCTTTTTCATTCCTCACTATACGGCAGAGGTTCTCCGCTTTTTTCATTCTCTACTCACGGTAAGAGCTCACCGCTTTTTTAATTCCCCATTTTTTCATGGCAGGGAGGGGCTACCCTCTTTCAGCGGACAAGCAAAGACACAGCAGTCTTTTCATTGTCTTGGCAGGAATACGTTCCTGCAAGTCTATTATACGCTCAGTGAGCGGGTTTGTACACGAAAAAAATGTGAAAAGTTGCAAACGCAACAGAAAAACTAAAAATTAGGGATTGACAAGCAATGAAAATTCAAAAATCCTTCACAAACAAGACATAAATAAGCAGACTTAATAGGAACCTGCTGGAGGGGTTTGTGCGTTTATAAAACAAGGAGCACCCGGCGGGGAGCTCCTTGAAAAATGTGCAATTACATTGTTGCCCAGAGGATATCATCAATCCGTTCAACTGTGCAGCGACCGGAGCCGCGAATTGTACGGTCAGTATGCATCATATCTAAGAGCAACTGGAAGGCTTCCTCTTTACTAAGTCCAACAAAATCGGCAATACATTGCGTACGGCTATTTTGATTTTTTGCAATATAGGAACGAATTTTATTCTTAAGTTCTACTTGAGCGTCAATGACATGTTGGTGCTGGATATATTTAGAAAGCTCATCGTAAAGCTTTTTAGTTGCCAAGTTTGCCTGATTGGCATTTTCAGCAAAAGATAACGAGAGCGGAAAACACGTTGGCCTTAAAAGCCTCTTTCTGTGAGGTTGTGTATCTGTGATGCCAGTAGGTGGCATCGTGCCCATCAACCTCATTGAATTTATGATAATTTGCAATAGTGCTGTTTAACGTTTGGATTTCAGAATCGCTCTCTTGCAGATCGGAAGTGGCTTTTTGATAATTGCGCTGCTCAGAAAAATACAATTCGGCCCATTGTTCAGCTGTTTTTCCACGATAGAGTTCCCGCTCTTGGAGATGGCACTCAAGGCGCTGCTTTTCTGCAGACAGTGCATCATACTGTTTCTCTTTTTCTTTGAGCGCAGCTGCCAAACGTGTATAACCGAGTTTCCATTTTTCAGCCTTCCGCTGAAGGTCTGGGTCGGCCACAATGCTTGTAGGCTGTTGGCTGCGCAGGTATTCGATTTCTACGCGCATTTCGGAGAGCGTTGCCTGATAATGCTCACATTCTTTTTCCAATGCAAGATATTTTTCTCGCCAGCTGAGATCTGCGGGATCATCTGGCAGGCGGGTTTGCGTGTGCTGTTCAAAATAGCGGTCGGCCCAATACTTGGCACCATGGCCGAGATAAGAGCTTGACATAATTCTCTCCCATACAAATAAACCGTTCCGGCTGATGCTGGAACGGATTTTTTATTTACGCTTCTTTTGCACCCAGGTCAGGCGCAGAACATTTTTTATAACGGCCGGTGAGCACAAGGTCCTCCACATACTCCACGGCCTTGGTCTGTCCCTCCTCGTTGAGCTGGTCAAACGAGGACAGCAGAGCAGACTGCCGAGGGGTGAGCTGAACAGCCCCGGAAAGTTCCGAAGAAAAACTATCCTGGTACAAGAAATTTGGCTCGACCTGAAGAACGTCAAAAATCTTCAGAAGGACGTCCCACTTAGGACTGCTAACGCCATTTTCGTAGTTTCCTACAGCGCTTTTGGTGACACCGAGTTTTTCAGCCAAATCCTGCTGAGTAAACCCGGACTGCTCGCGTGCCTGTCGGAGACGGCTGGCAAAGGACATTGGAAACACCTCCTGAAAATTATCGTTTCAAGGTCAGTATAAACAAGCTGTCTCGAAAAGTCAAGATAAAAGAACAAGAAAGTTGTACAAAACTCTTGACGAAACAAGAATCTTGTGGTATTGTAAAAATGTCCAAGAAACTTGTACTTGAAAGGAGCGTATGGAATGAGTGCAACGGACATGATTTACAAAATTATTGACGAGAAGTGTTTGAAGCAATCGGCAGTAGCACGAGCGGCCGGATATGAGCCCAAGAAGTTCAATGATCTGCTGAGAGGCAGAAAAAGGATGACGTCAGATGATGTTGTCCCGATTTGCAAGGCTCTGGGGATCACGCCGAATGAGCTTTTCGGGATTGAACACACCCCATCCCAGCCGGGCAAGAGCGCATGAAGGGAGGGAAGAAGGTGAAGGAAGAAACAAAAAAGCCCTGCACGCCTGTGGAAGAGGCGGGCAGAGACTACAACGAACTGGGGCTGTACTTACACAGCAAAGAAAATAACCGAACACTGGAAGCGGCACAGACCCTTTGGGAATTCCTGCCGGGGTGGATGGCGGCCAGAAAGATGGCTGTGTATGACCCTGATTATAACAGGTCGCTTTCCGGGGCGATTGCCGAGAATGCAGAAATCATTCTGAAAGCAGCTCAAGACATGGCCGGATGGGGTCAGGCAGAGTGCGAACCGGCCAGGAAGGAAGAAACTCCACAGGGATAAGCCCCTGCCGGAACATCTGATAGATTGCGCCAGTGCATTGCTGACATTGCTCAAAGTTTGTGTCGTTGCAGCGGTCACAGACGTTAGGAACCGAGAAAACCGGAGACTTTCCGGGGACAACGCTGCAGCAGATTTCGGATTCCATTGCAGGCAGAATTCCCAGAGTGTCAAAGGGACATTGAATTTCAAATATGATTTTGTAAAGCACGGGTGGCTTTCATCTCCTTTCAGTGCAAGTATAGCACAAATCGGAGAATAAGGGCCAGCCGGGGAAGAATGCATGAAACCAAGGAGGACAAAGAGATGGGCAAGAAGAACGAGGCGGCCCGGATGCTGGCAAACCTGAACGGGCCGTGGAGCAATGCAGCCTGCATGGGCTATTGTCTGATCGCTATGCGCCGGGCAAACCTGCGCCCCGGCGCACAGCGCCGGGTGCTGATGGTGCTGGAGCAGTGTTTTGACGATGTCAGCGTGGAAGACGCCGAAAAAGCAGGCTATGCCAATACGGAGGGATAAGGACATGGAACGTTTTGTGATCGTGATGCCGGTGGACACCAGCGCTTACCTTTTGCCCTGTGACGACGGGGACACCTGCAAGCTGGAGACGCTGCAGAAGCTGGTGGGCGGGCCCATTGAGATGGACGACACCTGCCTGGCTGCCAGCTGGGCACGGGAGGATGTGGACAGCATCCAGATGGCCGTGAACGAAGAGGGCCTGCTGCAGGAGCTGCCCTACAATGAGCACGCCACGGATCTGTGCGCGTTCAACTACATGAGCAGCATTGTAGGCCCGGCGGTGCTGATGGCAGCGCGGGGCGATGAGCTGATCGGCTTTGCAAAGTCGGTGGCCGAAAGCATCTGCACCGAGTGGAAGATCCCGCTGGAAGCGACCGGTACGGGCGAGTGCTTCCAGACCTTCAGCCCGGATTGAAAGGAGAAATAACCATGCGGAAGGCGCGAATCTATGATGCGCGGCAGCTGCCGGCATACCTGAGCCCGGCGCAGTATGCCGAGCTGATGGGTGTTACCCCGAAGACGGTGCAGAGGATGTGCCGCACAGGGCTTTTGCCGGCCGAAAAGGTGGGGCCGAAGCTATGGCGCATTGACAAAAACGCAGCGCTGGAACAGGGAGCGCTGAACCGAAAAAACAAAAAGCCCGCCGGTGCAGCGAACACCGGCGAGCCTACAGGTGATAGAGTCTGACAACGCCTATCACCAGAAGTTTAACACAAAACGGAGGTTTTGACAATGCGAAAATGGAATGGATGGGCCGTGCTGGCGGCGGGCGCCGGGGCGCTGTGGCTGGGCGGCAAGCTGATTGGGCTGGCAGAGGCGGGCATCACGCTGGCGCTGATGGCCTTTGGCGGCTTTGGGTACGGCTCGGCCGCCACGCGGGCACCGCTGATCTTATGGGCGGTGCTGTGCACGCTGGCAGGGGTGGGGCTGTACGCCTGGAACTGCCGGCAGGAGAACCGGCAGTTCGAAGCTGCGGCCCGGCGGCAGCAGGCAGACGAAGCGGCCGCCAAGACCATGGACAAGCGCGGCCGCCGGAGAAAGGCGGGCTGACGCCATGGGCCTGAAAAAGTACCGGGTGCATGTGGAGCTGAGCAAGCAGCTGCCGCAGACGAACAGCCTTTACACCCTGTGTATGACCTACATCGTGCGGGCCGCCACGAAGGTGGACGCAAAGCTCAAGGGCGAATTTGCGGCGAAGGTGGAGAACCCCACCTGCCGCGCGAAAGCCTACCATGTGGAGGAACTGCCGTGAAACCTGTAAATCTGACCCCGGACGAGGAAGAAATCTGGGACCGAGTGGACACCTTTGGCAACGAGCTGGTGCGGGACATGGGCGCGGCCCTGCTGCAGGTGGACCAGCTGCCGGAGTGGATGAAGGAAACGGCGGTGAACCATTTATGCAGCAAGCTGGCCGAAGCCAGAGCGCTGGCGTGCAGCTGGATGAACGACCACGGAGAGCCGTGAAAGGAGAGAACATGACCTTAGAGGACTACAAGGCCCGGATGGCCCAGGAGCTGGAAAAGCTGGACTGGCAGCACCCGGGCGACAAGGAGAGCGGCGCTTACCGGCTTTTGAGCGAAGCGGGCCGGGACAAGCAGCTGGGCACGCAGGACTGGATCGTGTTATACAACCAGTACCGGGAAGGGGTGAAGCGGACATGAAACGGAATATGAGCCTGAGCCAGGAGCTGGACCTGACGCGGGACGGCACGGCCGAGATGACCCGGTGGTGCATCATCATCGCGCTGCACCAGTGCTTCGGCGTGGGGAAGGACCGGCTGAACAAGATCGAGGCCCGGGCGGAAGCGCTGGCCTACGAAAGCCTGGACGTGGCCATGACGGCCAACGACAAAGGGATGCCCAGCACCGACCGCAGCCGTGCGCTGCGGGAAGGCTGGCTGCCGGAGGGCGTGGAACCGGAGTTCCGGGTGCCGGTGCTGCGCGCACCCCGCACCCGGCGGGAGCAGCAGCTGCGCATGGCGGGCGACGTGGCCGCCAGCATGGTGTGGACCATCTACGCCAGGGCCTGCATGGAGCTGCTGGGCTACAGCAGCAAGCGGCTGAACCGGCTGCGGGAAGAAACCCTGGCCAACTACCGGCAGGTGAACGAGGAAGGCCACGAAAGCCTGAGCTGGGCCATGGAACGGCTGCGCCGGTGCGCCGAGGACGCACTGAAGGAAGACATTACGATTGAGAACGTGCCGGACGAGGAGCGGGCAAAGCAGGCCGACCGGGACTACCAGGAGCAGAAAGCGGCGTTTATCCGGCGGAACATGGCAAAGGCGCTGGGGCATCGGGCGGCCCCGGCGGGGGCCAATGTGCTGGCGCCGGGCGAGATCGAAAAGAAGATCAACACGATCCTGCAGCAGCCGGGCATGCCGGACAGCTGGGAGAGGAGAAGAAAGTGAGCAAAGACAAATGCAAAATGACCCGCAAACGGTTTGAAAAGCTGATGGCGGGAAGGCACGGCGTGCAGCTGCGCGAGGTGCACGACATGGTCAGCCGCGATATGGTGGACCCCAAAAAGCGGCGGGAGAAAGCGTGGCAGACGGCAAAGCACCGGTACGCGCGCAGCGAAAGCGAGGCGAAGCAGGCATGACACTGGAAGAAGCCATGAAATACCGGGGCGAGACGGTGCGCTCGCTGGCGAAGGCGACCGAAACGGCACCGAGCTGTGTGAAGCGCTGGGTACAGCCCGGCGGGCTGGAACGGCTGAGCGCGGTGCGGCTGCAGCAGATCGCCAGGGCGCTGGACGGCGGGGTGCTCGTCACCGAAGACGGCTGCGAAGTGGAGCTGTACGGAGGGAAGGCAAGATGAGTGCACATTACGTCTACCGCCTGTACGACCCGAAGACCGGCGCGCTGCTGCACGAAGGCACCCCCACCGAGCTGGTGGCGAAGGGGCTGTTCCCGGACCGGGACCGGCTGCAGAGCGAGTACATGCGCCAGAAAAAGACCGTGAAAAAGCCGCGCATCTGGCGGATCGAGCGGGAAAAGCGGCCCCCGGCGGCCACAAAGACGCTGCTGCGGGAGGTGTGGGAGTACACCGCCTGGGATGCAGCGGGCAACCGGATGGCGAAGGGCACGGCGGCAGAACTGGTGGAGCAGGGATTTTTCGACTGCACCCAGATGGCGGCAAACTGGGCCCGGAAGGGCTGCTGCCCGGCGCGCGGCATTGCAAAGCTGACCCGGGAAAAGGTGCGGCGGAGCATCGTGCAGCGGAACGCGGCGGGGGCGAAGAAGCTCCCGAAGGCAGAGCAGCACCGGGCACCGGCGTCGAAGCCGCAGAAAAAGGCGGCGAAGGGCGTGATCCCGAAGATCAAGGACCCGGACGCGCTGCAGCTGGACGTGCACGCGCTGTGCGGGTACAACGCAGCGGCGCGGAAGCGGGGCCTGCCGGAGCTGAGCTACGGCGTGTGGGCCGCACGGGGAAAGCCGGAAATACCATAAAAACGGCCCTCAGGCAATCAAGCCTGGGGGCTTTGGCGACAAAAGACAAGGCGTGCCGGGTGGTGTGCAGCGGACGGCTGCACCTTAGCCGGAATGGTTTGTCGGGCCCCGGAAGGGGCAGGACCTACCTTATTATAATGCGTGATTGCTCCAGGGCGTCCGGCGGGACGCTTTTGGGGGGCTTGTATACCCGTTATTTCTGTGACGGTGATGATCATGGAAACGGAAAAACACAGGACGCTGACGACCAGCAGGAGGTGCCGGGATGCGAAGAAGCTACATCCGGGAAAAGAAATACCAGTGCGGTGACGAGTACATGACCGTGGGCGTCTATGCAGTGACCGACCAGGAGCACCGGCAGCGGGGCAAGAAGCGCAAGGAGAGCGACCGGGGCCAGAAGGAGCGGAACAAGTACGCCAGCCTGCGCCGAAAGCAGCGGAAGGTGCTGGCGAATTTTGACAAGAACGGCTTTTTCCTGACCGGTACATACGAGGACGGCTATTTACCTGCAGACTTTGCGGCCTGCCGGAAGGACGTGGAGAACTACAAGCGGCGGGTGATCACGGCGACCTGCAAGCGATTTGGCGTGCCGAAGGACAGCATCCGGCTGATGCTGTGGGCGGTGCGCAAGGGCGAAGCCGGACGGCTGCACCTGCACGGGTTTGCCCAGTGCAAAGGACTGGATGCGGCCGACCGGCGGGAGTGGCGCGAGATGCTGGAAGACCTATGGCGGCGGCGTATCCCGGGCACCGGCGAATACGACCCGCTGGGCACCATGAATGTGGACCGCATGGACATGAAAAAGCTGCTGGGCATTGACGGGCAGGGCAAAAACGGCACGGTGGGGTACATCTACGGCCACAAAGAGCGCAGCTGCATCGAGACGCGGAACCTGCGGCAGCCGGACGAGCTGGCCGCCTGCGACACCAAGTGGAGCCGGAAGCAGCTGCGCAAGGGCTGCACCGAGTGCGCGGAGAACGCCTACTGGTGGGAGCAACGGTTCCCGGGGTGGGAAGTGGTACAGGTGGCGGTGTATGACCCGCAGCAGCTGTACGAGACGGACAGGCCGCGGCCGGAGGGCTGGGAAAGCAGTGAACCGCAGGCGTATCTGATCCTGCGAAGAAGAAACCCTCTCACCGTTGCAGTCCGCTGACGCGGCGCCGCAACGGAGCTCTCCCGAAGGGCGAGCCTTGTGCAGAGGATGTTTGCGAAAGTTCGCACCTGACAGACAGGATTATTTTATTTTGCGCGCGCGGAAGGCGGTGGACGGGTGACAAAGCAGCAGAAAAAGGCGGTGCGCAAGGCGCTGCGGAAGTTTGACGGCAGCGGGCAGTGGGAAGACGTGCTGGGCCGGGTGCGGGACTACTATGCCAGGGAGGACCCGGTGTGCTGGGACCTGCTGCGGCTGCGGTACATCGAGGGCCGGAGCGAGTGGGACGTGGTGGGGCTGCTGCACATCGGGCGGACGACCTACTACCACAAGGAGCTGGAGGCGCTTTCCACCGTGGCGGTGTATGCGGCGGCGGCGGGGCTGATCTGAACAGGCTGGACACGAATGTGTGCGGCCTGTTTGTGCTGCAACGACGACGACCGCCGCCAGCGGCGGAAACAGGGAGGAGTTGTTGGGGCAGTGTTCTGATTTTTCAAAGCGCCGTAAGGCCGCTGAAGAAAAACCAGCAAACACAACCCGTACTCGCCGCGCGAGACCGCTGAAAAAAGTCCGTAGTTTTTTTGCAGACAGAAACGTGATAGGCTGGAAGCAAAGCACGGGAAGGAGGGCCGGGAATGGCGACGCGCAGATACTGCAAGAACACGGTGCCCGGCCGACAGGGCCGGGGCAAGAAGTACCCGGCAAAGGTACGGGCGGACGTGGTGATGGCCATGATCGGCTCGAACTCCATCTGCGCGGTGGCCCGGAAGTACGGCGTGCCGGAAAGCACCATCCGCAGCTGGATGGCGGAGGAAGCCAAGCAGCCGGACGGGGCCTTTGCCCAGGCGCGGGCCGAAGCGGCGCGGGAGATCGCAGCGCGGGCAGCGCTGGGGGCCCGGGCCCAGGTGGGTTATCTGCAGCAGCGGGTGGCCGAGAACCAGCGGGCGGCGGACATCCGGGCAAAGCTGGAGCAGCGGCTGGACGAGGACGCCCGATCGCGGCGGTACGAGATCGGCGGGCTGCTGAAAAGCGAGGCGGAAGACCTGCAGGACGCAGCGGAGACCGGCCTTGTGGTGCGCAGCGCACCGGGGACCTACGACCGGCAGCTGAGCGACGAGGAACGGGACGAGCTGGCAAAGCAGCTGGAACGGTACGAAGCGAAAGCCATGACCGACAAGGACGCGGCGAACATTGCGGCGGTGCTTTTGACGACGGCCGCCAACGCTGCGGCGCTGGTGCCCCGGGACGAGGGCAGCAGCCAGAGCGTGGCCCCGGCGGTGCTGATGGAAGGGCAGGAAGTGAGCGAGCAGCAGGAGGTGGTGCTGGATGGCAGCGGAAACGTATAAGGGACGGCCCATCATCTGGCGGCCGCAGCCGAAGCAGGCCGCCTTCATGCGGCGCAGCGAGGACGAGGCCCTGTACGGCGGGGCCGCAGGCGGCGGCAAGAGCGACGCGCTGGTGATCGAGGCGCTGCGGCAGGTGGACATCCCACACTATCGCGGGCTGATCGTGCGCAAGACCTACCCGCAGCTGAGCGAGCTGATCGACAAGACCATGCAGTACTACAAGCCGGTCTTCCCGAAGGCGAAGTACAACGCGTCGAGCCATGTGTGGACCTTCCCCAGCGGGGCGAAAATCTACTTCGGCAGCATGTTCCGCACCCAGGACAAGTACAACTACCAGGGCAAGGCCTTTGATTTTATCGGGGTGGACGAGCTGACCCACTTTACCTGGGAGGAGTACAGCTACCTCATGAGCCGCAACCGCCCCACAGGCCCGGGCACGGTGGTGTACATGCGGGCCACGGCCAACCCCGGCGGCATCGGCCACGGATGGGTGAAGGCCCGGTTCATCACACCGGCACCACCGGGCACCCGCATGGTGCAGCTGGTGGACGTGAAGAAGCCGGACGGCACCGTGCAGCAGATGCGGCGCACGCGGGTGTTCATCCCGTCCACGGTGTTTGACAACAAAAAGCTGCTGGAGAATGACCCGGGATACCTGGGCACGCTGGCCAGCTTGCCGGAAGCGGAAAAGCAGGCGCTGCTCTACGGCGACTGGGACAGCTTTTCCGGCCAGGTGTTCACCGAATGGCGCAACGACCCGGACCACTACGAGGACCAGCGGTGGACCCACGTCATCAAGCCGTTCCGCATCCCGGCACACTGGCGCATCTGGCGCGGGTACGACTTTGGCTATGCAAAGCCTTTTTCCGTGGGCTGGTACGCGGCCGACGAGGAAGGGCGGCTTTACCGCATCAAGGAGCTGTACGGCTGCACCGGCACGCCGAACGAAGGCCTGCGCATCGACCCGGTGGAGCAGGCAAGGCGCATCCGGGAGGCAGAGCAGAACGACCCCATGCTGCGGGGGCGGCAGATCACCGGCGTGGCAGACCCGGCCATCTTCAACGAGAGCCAGGGCGAGAGCATTGCCGAGATGCAGGAAAAGCACCCGAACTACATCTTCTGGAAGCCCGGCGACCACACGCGGCTTGCGGGCAAGATGCAGTTCCACTACCGGCTGGCCTTCGACCGCGAGGGGCGGCCGATGTTCCAGGTGTTCGACACATGCAAGCATTTTATCCGCACCATCCCGAACCTGGTCTATGACGAGAGCAACGTGGAGGACATTGACACCACGCAGGAGGACCACATTTACGACGAGTGCCGGTATGTGCTGATGGAAAACCCGCTGAGCCCGAAGCAGGCGGTGCGGGATGTGCCGATGAAGGACGACCCGCTGGACCTGGACAAGCGAAAGAGCCGGACGCGGGTGATGAGGGTGTAGACGCTCCGCTGGTCCAGAGGACAAGAGGGGCGTTTCGACGCGCCCCTCTCATCCTCTGGACTCCACTTACCCCTGACGAGAAAGGGGCTGCTCGCCCCTTTCAGACCCCAAAGAAGAAGTCGAAACGGAAAAAATCTAGCCGCTTCGCTAAACGATTTTTTCGCGTTTCTCCGATTTGAAAAACGAGAAGGTGAAGTGCATGAATGAAAACGAGCTTTTGCAGGGGATGCTGAAGCGCTACCCGGACCAGAGGGACGGGGCCTTCGGAGAAATGCAGAATGCCGCAGCTGCCCCTCATCAGTCGGCTTTGCCGACAGCTTCCCCCGAGGGGGAAGCCTTCGAACTGCCCACGGCGCAGGCGATCGGGGAGGAAGAAGTCAAGAAGGCAAACGATATCCTGCAGAAATACAAGACCGGCAAGGCGGCGCTTGACAAGCGGATCATCGACAACGAGTTGTGGTTCCGCATGGGGCACTGGAAGAACTACGAAAACAAGATGATGGAAGGCAAGCCGAAGCCCTCCAGCGGGTGGCTGTTCAACAGCATCGCCAACAAGCACGCCGACGCCATGGACAACTACCCGGAACCCAACGTGCTGCCAAGAGCAGCCGACGACGAGGAGACCGCGAAGGTGCTCTCCAAAATCCTGCCAACGGTGCTGGAACAGTGCGACTACGAGACGGTGTACAGCGACACCTGGTGGCGCAAGCTGAAGACCGGCACCGGCGTGAAGGGCATCTTCTGGGACCCGACGGCCCGCAAGGGCCTGGGCGAGATCAGCATCCGCAGCGTGAACCTGCTGATGCTGTACTGGGAGCCGGGCGTGGAGGACATTCAGGACTCGCCGAACCTGTTCAGCCTGAGCCTGGCAAACTCGGAACAGCTGGAGGCGCAGTACCCGCAGCTGAAAGGCCACACCGGCCACAGCCTGGACGTGGCAAAGTACATCCACGATGACAGCATCGACACCGCCGACAAGAGCGTGGTGGTGGACTGGTACTACAAAAAGGCCCAGCCCGGCGGGCAGACGGTGCTGCACTACTGCAAGTATTGCAACGGCATCGTGCTGTATGCCAGCGAGAACGACCCGCAGTACGCGGAGAGCGGCTTTTACGACCACGGGAAATACCCCTTTGTGTTCGACCCGTTATTCCGCGAGGAGGACAGCCCGGCGGGCTTCGGGTACATCGACGTGATGAAGGACACCCAGACCGCCATTGACGAGATGAACCACGCCATGGACGAGAATGTGAAGCTGAGCGCAAAGCAGCGGTACATCCTGAGCGACACGGCGGGGATCAACGAGGAAGAACTGGCCGACTTTGGCCGGGACATCGTGCATGCGGCGGGCCGGGTGACCGACGAGAGCATGCGGCCGCTGCAGACGGCAGGCCTTGCGGGCAACCTGATCACCTACCGGGACGACCGGGTGAACGAACTGAAGGAGATCAGCGGCAACCGCGATGTTTCCCAGGGCGGCACCACCAGCGGCCTGACGGCGGCCAGCGCCATTGCAGCGCTGCAGGAAGCAGGCTCGAAGCTGAGCCGCGACATGCTGAAAAGCGCCTACCGGGCTTTTGCGCAGGAGTGCTACTTCATCATCGAGCTGATGCGGCAGTTCTACGACGAGCAGCGGGTATACCGCATCACGGGCGAAGGCGGCGGCACGGAGTATGTGCCCTTCAGCAATGCGCAGTTACAGCCCCAGCCCGGCGGCATGGTGGGCGGTGTGCAGCTGGGCGACCGGGAACCGATCTTTGACATCACGGTGAGTGCGGCGAAGAAAAGCACCTTCAGCCGCCTTTCCCAGAATGAGACGGCGAAGGAATGCTACCAGATGGGATTCTTTGCACCAGCCAATGCTGACGCGGCGCTGGCTGCGCTGGACATGATGGACTTTGAGGGCATCGAGAAGGTGCGCCAGCGGGTGGGCCAGAACGGCACACTGTACCAGCAGCTGCAGCAGATGGCCCAGCAGATGCAGAAGATGGCAGCCATTATCGACCAGCAGAACGGCACCAACGTCTCGGCTGCGGCAGGTGCAGCGGCCCAGGCGGCGGGCAGCACGGGCGGCGGCGGCGGCGGGGGCACCAGTGTAAAGAGCACGACCAACAGCCTGGGCGACGTGGTGGGCCAGAGCGGCAGCAACAGCATGGCCACACAGGCGGCCCAGCGGGCGATGGACGTGAACAACCCGAACAAAGAATGATGTGCTGCGCAATGAGGATGCCCGGATGGGCAAATGATGTCTGCCCATGGGGCAGATGATGTGCGCTGCGGCGCATGAAAGG
>ENA-UONY01000688-UONY01000688.1-human-gut-metagenome-genome-assembly--contig:-CS9-NODE-688-length-36800-cov-366.570744_pt1 | contig 36800 bp, 25 predicted proteins | sample MGYA00242465_ERZ724012 | MGnify/ENA metagenome assembly ERZ724012 | reverse complement strand
AGCCGTTAGCTGTAGTAGAGGCCAATCCGTATGTGGTATTAGTAGGTACGACCCATGTCCCGTCACCACGAAGAAAGGACGTCTGCTTACCAGCGGCAGGAGCCGGAACTAATCCCGCAGCACCAGCCGCCGAGGCCGTAGCCGCCTTCATATTGGCGTAGGTAGTATTCGTATCCTTATAATAGGGGATACCACCGACAATAGGACAGGCGGTATAGCCGGAAGCGCTTGTCACGGTACTGCCGTTCTTGACCAACCCCGTGGACCCGTTAGCTCCTACAACACCATACGTTGTATTAGCATCCGTCCAAGGCACGTTGACATACATCTTACCACTACTATCCAGCTCTACCGGATAATTCTTACCATTCTCGGCATATCCGATCATCACCAATCCTAAGGTTGTGGTATTGGCCTTGGCGTATGTGGTATTTGTCGGAACCACCCACGTACCATCACCACGAAGGAAAGACGTTTGCTTGCCAGCAGCCGGAGCGGGTACCAATCCCGCTGATCCTGCGGCTGAGGACGTCGCTCCGCCCATGTTGCTATATGTGGTGTTAGGAGGCGTTTGCCATGTCCCGTCACCACGAAGATACTTGGCTTGCGCTCCGGCGGCAGGTGCGGGGACCAAGCCGGCCTTTCCCGACGCTGAGGCAGAAGCGGCTCCCATATTGGTGTATGTCGTGTTGGTATCCGTCCACGGAACATTCACATACATCTTACCATTTCCGTCAAGAGCTACCGGATAATTCTTCCCATTAGCTGAGTACCCGATCTTAACAAGACCCAGATTATCGCTCGTGGCCTGTGAGTATGTAGTGTTATTGTCAGTCCATGGAACGTTGACGTAAGCGTTGCCGGACGAATCCAGTTGCACCTTATAGTTCTTCCCGGAAGTCGTATATCCCACCTTAATACCGCCAAGAACGGTAGCGGAGGACGTGGGAGGTGTGAAGGTACTTGGTTTGCCCGTAACCCCGGACCAAGGCACGGAGGAAGCCTGACTGGCCGTGTAAGGCTCATACCCATCCTCACTGTTCAATTTAGACTCGTCTTTTATCAGATACATCTTACCTGTAGACGTGACCTTTACCGTATCACCACTTTGAGCAGTAGCGGTGGTAAGGGCGAATCTAGCCGTATCATCAGCTACCACGACCAGTCTCTCCAGAGCCGCCTTAGGCAACCTATCTATGCTGATGGTTCCGGACGTGATCTTAGAGGCATCAAAATTAGCCAATGTCGTGGAGATAGTTACGTTGCTTCCGAAGTCCGATGAGACACTACCGGTAACAGCCCCGGACAGCGCTATGGTCCTAGCCGCCTGTAATTTCGTGGCGGTAGGGGCATTATCCGTCTTAAGAGCATATTTGGTAAGATCAATATCATTAGCCTTATCCAAAAGCTGCTCTATCTGATCACCATTGTATTTACCTTGAAAATCTGCCATATTACACTTATTTTTTTGCTCAAATATAGTTATATACATAAATACCAAGAAATATAGGGGGGGGGGGTAGATGCGGGCAGGCGTTAGAAGCTGCCGTCCCCGTGCAGGAATCCGCTACGGAATATAATAGCCTTGTCTTTAAGTTTCTGGACGGACTCCCACTCCCATTCACCCTCGTAAGGCTTAACGACATACTTATTCCCCCATGTCTTGAACTTCCTCTCGATAACAAACATCTCCGGGTCATTAAGGACATGGAAGATACTTCCGACAGGGAAATACTTATCGGTCCTCAATATAACCCGATGATGTTTCTCATCATATTCAGGATCGCCTATGATACGAGCCTTGTAAAACTGGAAATCATTCAACGTCTGATCCACTGGCTCTATCCAATAATACCCCTTACCCATTGCAGTTTGTATTTAATTATCTATATTTGCGGTGTAGTAGTAACTCATAATGTTTTAAGTGATTTTCAACCAAAGGGAAGGGTGTCCGTGAGGATACCTTTTTTCATTCCCGCCCACCCTTCCTATGAACAAAAGATCTACCTCGAACAAATGTAATCATAATAAGGCTACGATCAAAAAGAAACCCTATCGGTATTCTATTGCCGACAGGGTCCTTCCAACGTTGTATCAAACCTAAATCATATCACTCCATTTGATTGTGTCACCGACGAAGCACCGCACCGCCAGATACCTTACGAACGCCGTCCCTTCCGGGGCGTCAGGGTCTTCCAGATAAGCCAAGACAGCCTTGACTATTTTCTGGTCGCAATCCAATACCTTAGGAAAGTAGTCGCTATAGAACATAGCGAACAGGTATTGGATATCTCCCCAAGTGGCGTTATCAGGTTTCTTGGCCCCGCATTTATCGAACATCTGCTTAGCGTCCTCCATCGTCCATCTTCTCTTGGATCCGTCGGCGTTAAGCATCTTGTCAGCGGCTTCCCTAGCCAGCTCCTTGGAAAAGTGATATCCATGGGTGTCTATATACCGCTTATAATCCGGGTCATCGGCGTCTGCTCCTCAGTAGTAACGACTCCTGCGTCCCCTGCGCATATACGGCTCGGTACCTTCGTACTCGTCACGAATGCCACGTTCACCGAACCATCCCCTGCGATACATCTCATCCTCACGTTCATGGAGTCTCTCACGTTTCTCAAGCTCACGCTCATCACGTTCCAGCTCCCTCTCGCGTCTTTCGAGATCACGTTCACGACGTTCTAGCTCTTCCATTCTCTCCTCATGCTCCTTTCCATAATGGTCATATATTCCACCACCATAACCCATGTAAGTCCCATCCGAACGTCTGCTACGTCCACGGCCGCCTCTACGATCGTAGATCTCGTCATTGTAGTCCTCGTCGTGACCGCCGCCTAAATCTATAACTCTCATCTTAACCTAATTTTTTAATTAACAACTCTTTTAGCTCATCGAAAGAGGATCCCATCCTATCGACTTTCTCCTCAAGATTCTTGATCTTCCGGTCTTGATCCTTAGTCTGCTTAAAAGCCGGATTGATTTCCTCAAGGATCGAATCACAAGCCTCTAGCGTCCTCCTATGCTTATCGATACTATCGAGAATATCGGAGCTGGTTCTCTTAGCGGCGTTAAGCTGGTTCATGATCGGATCGACCGAGCAGGCCAAAGTTATGTTATTGGACATAGCGACATCCCTGCTCTCCGGTACGACGTAGGTCATGGAAGACCCGTTTATCTCCACGGTAAGGTCTATCACCCTATCCTGTAGTTGCTGATATTGCCCCATCTGACCCATCTGGGGTTGCTGGAACCTAGGCTCGGACACGTTAACCACATTCCCCATCCTGAACACCGGAACATCGGACGTATCCAGCGTATATACTTGAAATCCTTTCTTTAAGTCTCTAAACATATCTCGATTTTTAAGCGGGAGGGAATACCCTCCCATTAGACATCCAATCTAACCTATTCCTCATCAACATCCGTTTCCGACGCTGACGCGGCGGTTGTAGGCACACAGCAATCCATGAGCCTCAATACACCCCTTACCTTGTTGAAATAAACAAGGCGTTCGGTGTTGTTAACCATAGCCGCTCCGGTCACAGCCACGTTGATCGGGTTCACCACAGCCACGCCGGTTACCGGGCAGCATGTGTCATCACCCACCGTGGATACGGTGCTGTTCGCTGGGACAGCTATCTGTACTGGCAATGTCTCGCCTGTTGTCGGAACCACCTGCCGGATTTTCAGCAGCAGAAGGCCCTCGCATGGCAAGGACAGCCATATCCTTGGGTTGATACCGAAGATGGTGTTGGTAGTAGTCACTACCACGTTCTTCGTGACCAACTCATAAAGAGACCCTATTTTAGAAACACAAGCCATTTTTAAATATTTTTTACTGTGTTTATAATCTTAAATAACTACATTCGCATCTGGGATAGGCAGAGGTCGCGTCTTTGCTGATAAGGGTTTCTCTAAGTTCTCCCTTCCCATTCTTTTTAAAAACTTAGTCCACATTTTAAAAATTAGAGAAAATGACGAACGAAGAATTTATTAAGAACATCTCCTTTGAGGGAGAGGAATGGAGAGATGTAGTCGGATTTGAGGGTCTTTATATGGTATCCTCTTTTGGAAGAATTATTTCTCTTGGAAGAAAAATAGTCAACAATCTAGGATCATGGATTAAAGAACCTCAATTATTGTCTCCAAAAATAGCTGGTTTAGAATATGCAATACCAGATAAAGGATACATATACTACAGCTTGTGGAAAAATAATAAAGGTCGAAATTTTAGCGCACATAGACTAGTAGCCATGGCTTTTATACCTAATCCTAATAATTATCTATGCGTAGACCATATAGATACTAATAGACAAAACAACCACATAAATAATCTAAAATGGTGTACTCATTCTATGAATAGCTTAAATCCTATAACAAGAGAAAGAAATTCTTTATCAAAAATAGGAGTTAGAAGCATAATAGAAAATAAAAGCAAACCAGTTGTTAGGATAGATCCCCAAAACCCAAATTGTATAAAAATATATGAATCTCCAATGTTTGCCAAGAAATCAGAGGGATATAACCAAGGTCATATATCCGCTGTTTGTCTTGGCAAAAGGAATCATCATAAAGGATATGTCTGGGTTTATTTATCCGATTACGAACCACATACCAGTATTTCAAAGATCGAATTATCTTATAATAAAAATATTACAGACGATTTTTTGGAATCAATAATGCAACATCCTTTATTAAAAGATCTTCTGCCTAATGATGCTAATCCTTAAACTGCTGCATTATTATTGCATCCACAGCCATTGTTGCAGCAGCCATTGTTGCACCCACATCCGCAATTACCTCCATAAAATGCCTGACCCCATCCATAAGTCTGATAAGGAGAGCATGAAGGATAAGCCGGCACGGGAGTAGGTCTCAACTGGCTGATTAAGTTCTGAGTCTGTTGCTGAGTCAATGCAGAAGCTTGATAAGCTGACCTTTCATCACGCAACTGATTGATCGTATTCTGCATCTCACGCATTTCCAATTGACAGAATTTATCATTAATCAAGGTTGTTTGAGCATCAATCTTAGCGCTCAAAATATTGAACTGGCTCGTGGCTTGCTCACGATTGTTTGTCAATCCTTGATTGATGTTGTTCTGAAGAACATTGGTTTGCTCTAACGTCCGTAATTGATTGTCAAAGCCCTGTTGCGTTATCATATTTTGAGTAGCGCACGTGCTTTGGTTGATCAAAGAACTCAAATTGCAGCAGCAAGAGCTGATCTGATTACCGATCTCACAACCTTGTTGCTGTACGGCGTTAATAACAGCCTGAGAGGTCATGCCTACCTGACCAGCTACCTTATCGATAGCGCCTTGTACGTTACAGATAGCGCTTTGCAATTGAGTGGTAGTACAGTTCAAGGCGTTAGCGATCTGATCGATAGCGCTTCTGTTACCTTGGATAGCCTGCATCAGTAACTCACGACCATAGTCGTTATTCAATTGAGCTGGAAGACCATTAGCGCAACACTCATTACCATTGCCAAAACCATTGCCAAAGCCACGGCCACCCCATAACCAGAACAGGACGATGATCCACAACCACCAACCGTTAGCCCCGCCGAAACCGTCTTGGTTGTTACGACCGTTCATCAAAGCCGCTACCAAGTTCGGATCCATCTTATTTCCGCCTATCAAATTGGCGAACATACCCGGAATCATAGATAATAAACCGTTAGTGGCGCTTCCACTACCGGAACCCATACCGTCTAACAAAACGATTTTGTCTCCACTTGTACCCATGTCTATTTATTTTTGAATTAATAATAACCCCACCTGATGGCGGGCGTTACAAAGTTCAAAAATTAACAGCCCTAAAATCGTGATATGTGTCATCATCAAAGTACGTCATGTCTTGTAAATGGGATTAATAAGAACCGATACAAGACAAAAAATCCGGAACGTATCACTACGACCCGGATTCATGCAAATCCATAAATTCAATGTTTCAATGCTCGAAAGAAAACGTCTCACGACGTCAAAGAGAGATTAACTACACGAAAAATCTCGCATCAACTTATTTGTATTAGCAGTGTATTCATTAGCTATCTTACTGGATGAGGGATTATCCTCTATCCTTGACAGGCGATTATCGTCACTCCTTACCGTAACGTCACCCATCCTTCGTACCATGTTTTCTTGATATGATGATGGATCGGAGTATATAAGATCATCAACGAACCTGTATATCGCACCATCAACCGTCTCACCTACCTTCTCATATAAGCCGGATTGGAATGACACGAAATCATCATACCTCCCACGAGCCAAGAACGAACCGTCCGGTCTCGCCTCGACGCCGCCGTTGACCTCCCGGAGCAGGCCCGGATTCCTTTGGTACAGATACCTGTAAAACCCGGCATCCATCATCCTATCCTGACTATCCAGATAGAAAAGGTTTCTCATGCTACTGTCACCGGACTCGATAGCCACGTCAAACAGAAGATCCCTTACCTGACCTTCCGGCAACGACATCTCCATGCTTTTTAACGTACCTCTGTCATGGTGGTTCAAAGATACGTTATAAAATCCATTAAAATCAAGGAAACGTAAGACATTATTATATAAATCCGATTTTTTTAACCTTTCCTTGATCTGGATCTTCCTCAACGAGGTACAGGATTTGATAAAATCCCGATCCTTTCCCTGCCTAGCCTCGTATCTCCTGAACTCTCGATCAATATCGACATCATCCATCTCAGGAGTCACGGGATGTTGGTATATTAATCTGGTAAGGATCATGTTCTCGGTATTCGAGGATGAGATGTTGGACATAACTAGCTTCTTTATGTTATCCTTGACCACGCCAATATCGGAACGGGAAGCCCCTGCGGGAACCACGCCAGCCGGCAAGTACGAGGGCCGCTCTATCCCGATATCGGCCAACATCTCATAGGCCTGATCGGTGTCGGTTATCGGGGCCGTGTTATGGTACGTATTCCTACCCATATACAACATGCTCCTATCATACATATCGGAAGGGGATGTATTCCCGGACCTTACATACACCATCCTATCCCCAGTAGAATAAGTATCCTGAACCTCGTATATCGGATTCCCTTTTCCTGTTATCCTATCAAGATCGGAGATAAAGCTATCGTATACCGGATTGCCGGCTTGTATGGAAGATAACATGACATCCAGCGACGCCATAAGATCACGGATATCCTCCGGTCTGGATATAATCATCTCATCGCTGATCGCCTCGCTTATATCCACGCCCATGTCGGCAAGATCCATAGCTATGTCATACAGACGTCCGGCAACGTCCTTGATGTCCTTAAAATCCTCCATATCGATTATCTCCCCAACCTTACCCCTTAGGGCTTTCATGTCCTTAGGCGTACTGATATACGGTGTGGTACTATTGAAGTACGAGTCGGTAATCGTATTTCCGTCCTGACTCCGAACCTCCATACGGGTCATATTACGATACGTGTCATACATCCGATCGGCGTAATCCTGATCCTCCTGATACCGGAGCGCCAAGGAAGGGTAGGGGATGGAGGCGAAAGCCTGATCGAACTCCCGGCGGTCGCTGATGCCGCCTACCGCCCTCATGATCGTATCCCTTACCTCCATTGGATTCAAGACCCTTCTCTTCCCTAACGAGTCATATGTATCCTCATATACCATATAATCATCACCAAGACCTGACTCGGAGGATAGGAAATGCATATCCTTCTCATTAAGATCCCCGTCAGACATAAAATCGACAACCCTCCTCATCATATCCCTTACCCGCTCATACGCTGATCTGTTGGTCATGATATTATCAATCTCATCAGCGTCATACATCCCGGATCGTTCAAGATTATATCTGTTGATGAATATATCACCGCCTGAGAGGAAATTAGATACAATCATATCATTAAGATCATTGATATTATCAACCCCCAAGGAAGTAAGGGTGTTATTGATATCCTTAACCTCATCGGCCATGAAATTGCCAGCGAAATAGTTCTTCCGCTTGATAAAGGACATGACATCATCATACCTAGGTTCCCCGTTACTATCCAAATCATATTCTGATGGCATGGACATCCAGTCGCCAAAGAAGGACACGAAGTCGGGGGAGTAGGCCGTACCCCAGACCGATAAGGCCTGCTTCTGGTCGCCCAGCACCTCCATCGCCCTTTGGTATAATCCGGATGGTTGGTCGTTCGGGGCAAGGACATTATCTATCCCACCCTCCTTATTTTTTATAACATAACAAGATCGTCCCATTACTAAATCGTTTTGACACAAAGATATAAAATCCCGCCTACTCTCACGAGCGGACGGGACACCAAAATAACAACATAATAACAAACCTTATGTTTCTCCGAAAAGTGCAAATCTTTTTGCCGATCCTCACGAACAGGCAAAAGCTCAATCCTAAATAACAAAAAAAATGAAATTCATTATTCATCAAATATCATATATATTGTCAATATATTTAACATTTGATTCTATAATTCTAAAATTATATTTGCTTATAATTTCCTTAACCTGCTTTTTATTCAAATGAAACCACTCTCTATCAACATTATATACACTATATTTAATATGCAGCTCACGCTCTATATCCATATCTACATATGCAATCATATAAAAATAGATATTACTCACCCTTAAACAACTCTCCCTAGTGTATAAATCCTTAGACTTACCAATTTTTACAAGACCATTACTAATATCTACTCCTATATAGGTACGCAACAGTCCACTATTTCTTAATCCATAGTTCTTTTTATTTTTTAGAAAATAAGTATATCCTATTATAGAATCATACAAACCATAAAAATCATATTCTGTCGAATATGGTCTTATCTTGGACATCAACATAGGTATAGCGTTATTTACTTTCAGATCATTAGATATAGTCAAATGAATATCATCAACATCCTTATTTGTATTTGATATAATGATATTATATACAACACCATTAAAAACATGATCTAAACACATTCTATCAATTATATACTCATCATAACCCGCATCATATAGTTCATCTTGTCGTTCTATGGCTGCAAGTATAAAATAATTATATAACTTCAAGGCATAATCAAGATCAAAATCACTTCTACCGAATAACGTTATTAGCGCCATATAAAGGAAATTGCTGTAATCGCTATCATTCAAAGTTATTCTGCAATCCTTAACAATAAACACATTGTCGTTTTTTGAACGATCACAATCGCTCGAAAAATTTTTAACAATAATCTCTAACTCTCTAGAATAACCTGAATAATCAGCTTGTTTCAATTTCCCTGTTTGGCAAAAATGACTTAAATCATTATACAACCCCAAAATATGATCTTTGTTCATAATATAAAACAACGAGAGCCACCAGCGTCCGTTACTCCACTGATAGCTCTCATTTATCGCCTACGCCTAAGCGATATTAATATCTTCTTCTGGTCTAGCAACGGATAGACACCGCAAATATAAGACCTTATTTTGAAACTACAAACAAACAAGAGATATTTTTACAAAAAATGTAATCAGCCATATTCCTCTGTCATATATAAAGCGTAGCTATACCTATCCTCTATCATCTCCACCACCTTCTTGATATCAGATAAAGTTAGTTTCTTTATCTCCATATTCCTACTATCCATCCTGACAAAAGAGTTCTTGAACTCCTGCTCGGTTATAGCATCCAACCTAAATAGATTGTATTTTATAAGCAACTGGCTTACGTCAAATATCAGGATATTAAGATCAATATCATCCTTCAACTCATCAAGAAGATCACGCATCATGGCTTTGATAGCATCAGTATCAAGTTCCAGCTTCTCGGCTTCCTTCATCAACTTCTTGATAATACCATTGTGCTCGATTATGATGTTAGCATTATCATCATCGGTAGGTAAAAGGATATCCATCGTACATTTTATACCAACCTTATCACTAAGCCTTTTGTTGAACTCAGTCATATAATCAAAAGCCTGATCCCTGCTTAATGCGTATGTATGATCAAGCAACTGCTTTTGTCTGACCTTGACAAAATAGTTACTGGTGTATAACATCATCAAGACCTTTACTCGCTGGATGCGTAGGTCTTGCATGATCTTCCGATGTAAAAAGGCATCTAATTGCATAATATAAAGAGTCCCCACCGGGGCCATCACACACCCGACAGGGACCAACTTTTAAATATCTTACTCGTCAGGTGATGGACTGACGCCGCAAAGATAAGTCAAGATATTTTATTTAGCAAGGATTTTCCGCCTCATTTTCTCCGGATACTACGTTACCGTCGGAAACCAAAGACTTGTCCTCGGCCGCCTTCGTAGGCGAGGCGAACTCCGATGGCAGATCCGGCAGGTTAGGGAACGAGACTTCCGTCTCCTCCTTGGATACCTTGTTCTCCTTGATACTCATCCTAAACTTAGGAGCTATGAAAGGATCGTTGTTAAGATCGATGTTGATCGTAACGTCATTCATCAAAATATCCTCCTTAGTTCTGGAATCACCTATCCATCCTCTTACGTCAGCGGTCATAGGCATCCTGCTAGCCGCTTCCTTGACAGCTTTAAGCCGGTTCTTGATAACATCCACGTCTCCCGCCAGCGGAATCATATATGTCTTATTATCCAACCCTGATCTGGCTATAGCGTTATTAAGATCCATTATATCATCAATACTTACGCCTCCGCCTAGACCCTCCGTAATCCTATCAGCCATCGATCCGATCATGGATGAGAATGACGATATATCCTGATTTTTCAATCTTACGGGGTACAGGTAATTTCTTCCATTTCCTGTCTTTATAGCTACGACCGGGATACGTGAATCTTTATAGTCACCATACTTGTCCCTGACGATAGCCGTACAGAACGGGAATATATTATACTTAATATTATCCCTCATCGTAACCTCTCCGTTCTCTATATACCCTACGCTCTCGACCTTACCAACCGTCTCGTTGGTAAAGTCATTCTCGGATACCATCAACGTCCCATTATCATCACTTACGCTAAAATTAGGTCTTCCCGGCAAAACACTGGTAACTGTACCTACAAACGGTATATCAATCTCGCCAGCGACAGATCCCACATTATCCCTATACAACTCAAAGGCCATACTCCTTAAATCAGCGTTACTCCCTTTTGAGTCTGGATCATTGGCTTTTAGCACCGAGACAAAATTACCATCACTATCCACAATTTTAATAACCATATTATCAACCAAATCACGATAAGCTGACTTAGTCTCATCAGAATTAGGGTCAACGGCGTTAAGGCTATTGTATTTATCATACAATTCCTTGGTATATGGATCTGACATATCCATCTTAAACCTTACCATATCACCCTTGCGGAGGCTAGCCGCTGCTTCCTGATTCACCGACTCGTTGTTAGATCCAAACGTATCACCTGTATAATAAGGGACAATAGACCCATCCTGCCCCTTGCGATACACCATGAACCAGTTGGAGGTAGATAAGGCGGTCTGCCGCCCCAGTATGACACCGGTAGCGTTCTCGAAAGCCTGAGCGTCATCCTCGCTAATCATCCATCTTGAGTGGTTATCTGACTCTATAACAGTAAATATGTCGGTTCCGTTGGTGAAATCCATCACCCTTCCATTATCAGTATCAGTGGCATCAGATCTTTTAAGCCCAAGACTGTCCATAAACCTGTCAAGTCTCATTCCGCCAACTTCATAATACATAACCCCACCGATCTCTCTCTTCTGAGCCATCAACACCACCGGATTCTGGGCGGCGTTAACTTCCGTCCTGCCGGTGGATGTCCCGGGTTCGCTCTCTGTGAGGACATCACCCATAGGTATGGATTTATCGTAATCCTTGACAGCTATACTTCCGTTATCATACAACCTCATCCATTCCACGAATTGAAGAAGAGGCCCATCGGAATAATTATTGATAATATCAATAGCCTCATTAAGCTTATCCTGATCAAACTCATTGCCATTGTCAGCCTCATTCATAAGATCATTATAAGTCTTTATAGCTTCTTTGATCTGATCCTGATCAAGACCATTGATATTCATATCTACAATATCATCAACAGCGTCCTTGATATTATCATAAATATTATCATGGATCTTCAATCTATCTATTATCGATCTAGCCTTATTGATCCTTGAAATAGGATTATCCCCAAACCCGTTAACTAGACTATCGACACGAGGCTTGTTATTATCATATATCTGTCTCTCCCTAGGAGATAAGACATCCTCATTACCGTTCCATATCTTTATAGCTATATTATTGATTCTATCGTCAGAAGGATTTATGATATCCTCATCATCAGGAACCCTCTCGACTATATTACCTTCATCGGTCTTAATCTCGTTCTCCATAGATCTGGCTATCATATGATTATATGTCTTGAACATAAATGCCTCATCCTCCCCTATAAGACCATCTTGGTAAGCCTTGTCTATGGCTTGATCATTAGCGTAAAGGGCGTTTGCTTCAGGATTATCAGTATTCCTGAAATCATACTTGCTATCATCCTCCTCATAAGTCTTACCCCATGCGTTCGACAATATCTTCATGAACCCGCGCTCCTGCGCCCGGATGAATCTTCTGTCACGCATACGACGAAGAGACTCGTTTATATTCTTATAAGCCACAAGATTATGACGATACTCGCTAAGCAACGCCATGGCCTCTTTATGATTATCGACCCCACGGGTAGACACGGCATTCTCAAAATCAACTATAGTCTCATAAGCCGCCATAAGATCTGAGACGCTAATCTTAGAATCATTATCATTTAAAGATAACTTAGATATATCCACATCTGAATTAATCAACGTGCTTAACTTTCTCTCCAAGGCAATTCTTTCTTCCGTCAATTTAAGAAGCCTATCATTCTCCTCAGCCAACTTAGTCTTATCAGACTCAATTGCTTCCTTCGATACAACCTTTTGTTGAGTATTTAAAATATTCCTCTCCATCTTCCGTATATCATTCGTCAGCTTCCGGAGTTTTTCGAGAGCCTTGCTTGAATCAGGATTAAGATGAGAGTATATATCAAGGGCATCACCTATACCCGTCTTATATATCCTGTTTAACTGATTGGTGATATCATTCAAATTATCCTTAGCCTCAATACCGTTATATACCATATTGGAGATATAGGCGTTAAAAGACCTATTCGGGATACCCTCAGTAAGTGAGTCGGCGAATCTGTTGGCCATGGTAAAATTATCCACCTTCTTATTAAACTCGTTGACAAGATCGGCTTTATACTCATTAACCTGCTCATCCGTCATATTCATATCGGACGCTATATCGCTATTAGGTATAGATTCGACTACCGTCCTGAAATTCTCCTTCGTATCATCCAGCATCCCCATCTCCGAATCATAACGAAGACGATTGAATACGGCGTCACTAAAAGTCTTATCTATGATTCTAGAATTAGGTATATCGTCAGCGTTATTATCCGTTTTCAAGCCTGATAATTGAGCGTTCAGAGCCATACTGCCACGAATAGCACGGATAGCGGCGGTAGTCAAGGCGCCAGCATTGGCGTTGTAGGCATCCACCATCCCCTTGTTCCTGGACATGTCTTGGCTCCATTCCTTTATACCCCCAATAGTCTTTCCACCCATAACCGATCCGATAATCATACCGATGCCGATCTCCTTCCAGCCTTGACTAGACCCGTATGTTTCCTTGAACCCGTTCTTTATAGCCTCCATATAGCCTATATTCTGCCGGATAGCCATAGGATTGTATCTTGATTCTACCCAATCCTCGGCGGATTTACTAGCCACTCCCTGAAGACCTTCCTCATACAGACCCTCTGACACTGGGCGCTTGATGATATTGAACGTATTTCCGGCTACCTTCTGCCATTTCTTTGGTGTTATGGCTCTTAACGTACCATTATCCATCCTCTCGGCACCTACGCCAAATATATTGCGTTTTATGAACTTATCCACACCAAGATCCATGCCAAACATATCGCCGAACATAGCTATATTGGATAATGACAATATGCCGACGTTGGCGGCAAATACGGCGTTAGCGGCATTGGCATTGTCAGCCCTAAACTTCATAAGCTCCTCATATGGTACTTCCCTTCCATAAGCGTTACGGTAAGACTGCCTGAAATTCTCCTCAGCCTCCATCAGCATGCTTCTGGCCTCGACAGATGCCTCCCACGAGGTAGATGTGCCAAGGAAAGCGAGGGTGTCCAGTCCCTTGCCTACCCTCTGCCCTATACGGGCGGCCCTAAGGTAAGTGCCGAACGCTTTCTTGGTATCCGAAGCCGCCTTGCCTATCCTAGCCAATGCCACGCCTGCCCTAGCTCCCGTACGAGCTAAGTTCATCAATCCAGCGCCGGAATATACGGCTGACGATAATATGGCTCCAGCGGTAAAAGCAAGACCAGATAAGAAATCATTAGACCAGAAATTAGCCGTGGTCATGCTTTGAAGGAAATTCATATCCCGCTCCTCACGATTGTAATAATGAGCAAGACCGTAATCCATCTTCTTGTCCTGATCATCCAACCATCTCGTGAAATCGTTATCAAAAACAGCGTTAAAATTACCTCTGGATACACCGGCGTAAATACCATAAAAAGGCTGAATAACACCACCTAATCCATACAAAGCGGCCTTACCTACAAATTTCCCCAAACCTCTCATCCATTTTTCAGTCCTACCTTGACTCCTAGATAAACGTGTGTCATTATCTACACCGGGGATATAAGACTCGTATTTAGGTATCCAAGTACCGCTACTAAGTCGATACCTTGAATCCTCCAACGATATCTCCGGACCAGTAAGATTAAACCTGCCCTTATAGCTTTGATCAGAAGCCATATATCCTAATGGGGACATATGTTTCATATCATCATAATAATTTGTCTTAACAGTATTCTTGATCCTCTCCGACAATGACGGTATCTGGGACTTTGATCTCTCGGAAGCGGAATACGGATCCAATACCGGAGGCAGGTCACGATCCGGTATATCATAGGGATCCGTACCAATAGCCTTTATATTATCTACGTTTATGGTAGGATATCTGTACTTCTCGGCAAGATCCTTTCCGTTAGAGGTATTATTATAGATTTCCATTGTTTCCATTATTTCCACTATTTCCGTTATTCCTGTTTCTTATCTCCTGATCAATCATATCAGCTATGGGCGAGATGAAGCTCTCGAAATCATCAGTAGTAGATCTTCCCTCGCTCCTCCAATACACCTCATTCTCCTTGCTAAGTATCTGTTGCCATGCCATGACCAAATAATACTGCGGGCAGAAGTCGATCTTCCTTGCTACCTCATCAGCATAGTTAACGCCATCCAAATCAATTGAATACAACGGGGTATTACCCTCTCTAGCCCCTCCTTTGCTATATATATCAACATTTATCCCAGAAGAACCATTATTATACTTATATCCGGAAGCCCTTAACTCGTACATAGAAGCGTTATCGAACAACACGTCAGTAGCGATCATCATCTGATTCTTCCTGATATTACCGTCATTTATATTCGTAAACATATCTATATAAGGCATTACCGTGTCCTTGGCCCCGCTAGCGTAAGCGAATGGAGCTACCAACAATGACTTAGCCATCTTCCCATAAGCGTTGTTGCTTGAGCTGGCGAAAGATATGGGTACGACACCGGAATCATAGGTCTCGGACGGGATGCTTACATCCTCTTTGTAGAAAGTAAGTCCATTCGCAGCCAGATCAGCCTCGCTTACCTCAACAACAGATCGACCATCACCTCCATTATTGCCAATGATCTGATAATTACCATCACCTATAGGGGATATGGTAAACGTTATCTTCGTATTGGCATTATCCTTATCCTTGGGGATAAAACCGCCACCACGGGTGAACAGGTCACTAATCTTTATATAATCATACTCGGCTTGGCTTTTAGACGGATAATCGCCGGAGAAGATATACTCACGCTCGGCGTACTCATGACGATATTGTCTCAAGTAATCCTCGCCAGCGCGCTTAGCGTCATCAGCGATCCTGCCTAAATCTCCACGACTCCATTTATGTCTTAATAAATCATTTCTCTCTTTATGCGCCTCGTCATATATAGCGGTAGCGACAGCGATCGCTCTATTATCCCCAGCAAACCTGTCTTTTATTTCCTCGATATGCCTATTCTTGTTAGCCCCAGATACGGCAAGAGACATTATAGACTCAATATCATCAAGAGAAAAAGATGTTCCCATAAGATTATTTACACGATCCAAAAGAATACTTGACTGACCTGAATCCACCGACACATATGGAGCTTCTCCTTGAATGCTACTATTAACGACGTTTATATTATCATTTAGCAAAGAGCTATAAGCGGACAGCTTAGCCCAATCATTCAATGTTATATCATTTATCCCATCTATATCAAAAACCTTATCACCGTTGTTGTTGATATCCCCAAGATTGAATGTCCCAAACCCGTAACTAACATCTATGCCTGATCCATCAAAAGATTTAGCCTCTTTCTCGACTATAGCGTCAACGCCATCCAAAACAGCGTTCTCCGCCTTATTAAATCCATCATTGATCTTATTATACTTCCCTCTTTGGGTATTTAACCCAAGAAGCTTCAGGTAACTATCCTGACCATTGTAATCAAGTAGCTCATTCCTTGACCCTCCATTAGCCTTGAAATAAGCCATGATAACCTGATCGTTATCCATATCCTTGACCACGTTACTATTCTCAGGATCAGACGCCCATGCGTCGATCTTCCTTCTAGCGTCATCTGACAGTGACTTAACAAAATTACTCATGCCGGTAGTTACCGCCTTCTCGTTGGCTATGAACCCGTTCATGAACTCATCGCTTATGCTCACATCGTCAAGGTTTGCGCTCTTGGTAACCACGGTAGGCCCGGTCGTGTCATAACCTCCGTCACCCCCATTCTCCGACCTACCCAATTTGCTGGCTCTCATCAACGCTGCCTTCTCCATGGCTAGATTATGCCTTTTTGTCTCATTGAACTTAGCTCTCTCCATCATCTGTTGATTGGCCTTGAAATAATAATCATCAACACCCAACGTCTCGTATGAGTTATTATAAGACCATCTCAGCCCGACGCCACGAAGGAACTGCTGTCGTACCATGAACATGCCGGCTCGCTCCGGGCTGTAGTTGCTACCGATAACGCCCTCGGCCTCCTCCACGAAATCATTTCTCTGCTTGATAATATCCGCCAGCTCCGACTCCAACTTAGCCCTCTTGGCCTTGTCATTGCCAACGCCCTTTAGCTTGGCTCGTATGGATTCTTCCTTGACACTGAAATCATCAATATACCCTTTAAGGAAATCTGAGGTGCTTTGAACATTAAATAAGTCAGGATTCGTTCTAGCCATATATCTTCCCTCTAATTGCATCTGAGCCTTACCGTTCTCAGATATAGAAGCCATGGCTATATCCCTGACCTGAGCGTAACTCATCTCATCTATATACATCTCACGCATCTCGCCCGTCCTGTTGCCATTGGCATCAGTCACCGGTACATTGACTTTCTTCCCCTTGTTAAGGGAGATGAAATTCTTCATCTTCTCATCAATCTCAGCGTGGTAATCCGTATAAGGGGTATAATGTATAGGATTAAGACGTGTCCCTACCTGACCGTCATTCATCCAAGCCACGGCATCCGCAAAAGCCTCAGCCTCGTTTATAGGACTATACATCTTGGGATTGTTCAGCTTCATATCCTCCATCTTCTCGCTAAAAGCCCGGATCTCCCTAGTACCGGCAATAGCATTCAACACACGGGTATCCAGAGCTTCTCCAAGACGAGCCTGTATGCTTCTGGCTATACCGTCGGAAGCCAAATTAGATTTACGATACACGTTATTCACGTCCTGTATCAGCCCATTTAACCTATTCTGAAGATATTCCCTATCCTGAGGTTTTATAATGTCAGAATTGATAATATAATCAGCATACTCGTTTATAGCCTGCCGATTGGTATCTATCTTCTGCTGCATGTACCCCATCCCCTGCATCATGACATCCATGTTGTAGGGCGATACATACTTGCCGTAATTCCTTAATATACTATATTGTGAAGCCATCCTTTATCCTTTCTTGCCTTTAGTTACTTCCTGAGCAGGATATAATCTCCTATAACTCAATATATCTCCTTGAGGATCAGCGATCAACTGCCCATTAGGACCGATCTTGACATCCCCGAATATAGACCTTAACGTATTCATGGTCGTAGCCGTATTCCACTTCTGCTGTATCTCGTCATTCACGCTATCGAAATACCTAGCCCAGTTCTCGTCATTTATAGCCAATCCCTGCAATATACGTTGTTGGTAAGCTTGACGTTGGGCTATATTCTTATCGTACGTATTAGCCCATGACTGAGCATTGACATTATCAGCCCAAGTCCTTTGAGCCACGTTCCCTTGTTCTACCTCATTAATGTATCTACCTATATTGGAACTCATGATAGCCTGTAAGTTGGATGATAAAGCCCCTCTCTGGGAATCCGGGACATTACCCATCTGATCCAATTGTGATTGGAAAGCACGATTGGCCTCAACCATATACTGATCAGCCGATCTCAACACCGGATCCACGGTAGGAGCGTAATGCCTTTCCATACCTTCCGTTGTCACGGCTCCCGGAGTCATCCTGAACACCTCAGGGAAGTCAAGGCCACCACCCACTATATTCCTGTTCCCGTTACCATTATTAGTCTTACCGGTGTTAGTACTGGCATTTGTATTGGTCTTAGGGAGTGTATTAGGATCAATCAGCTCAGGCATATCCAACTTAACATCAGGATCCTCCACATCACCTATATCCATAGGACCAGGAGCCACCTTATGAGGGTCAAGTATAAAATCAAGACCTTCCATTCCTTTCATGGATCTCAATGCCTGCATCTTAAGCATATCCTCCCCAAGGATCTTATTAACAACATCCTTGTTCTTATCAGAGAATAGTTGGCTAAAATGGGTGATACCAGCATCGTTAAGAGCCTTATGCTGTTCCTCTGTAACAACGTCTAGACCGATCATAGGGCGAGATGTGGTAAACAAACCTAATTTATTGTCTCTCATCCTATCATGATATGCGGCTTTCTTGTCTTCCGGGTAATTACCTTGACTATCCTCACCGCCAAAGGAAACGAGCGTCGTGTAATCCCGAAGCGCCTCGGCGTTGGCGATGATCGGGTTCTCAGCCGTAGCCAAGCCCATCCAGCTACTTGTCTGACCGTAGATAGCGTCTTGCAATGCCCTAGCCCTAGCGCCCTCTGAAGCTCCCATATAAGCATCGTAAGCGACCGGATTGAATGTCTTATAATAATTCAACCTCTCATCCGTATTAATACCTCCATAAGAGCCATCAGTTCCTTGGCGCTGATAACCGAAATAGTTAGGATCATTGTTGAACCTATTCTCGATCGGGCGGAAAGTTAATTTACGACCGAACAAAGACGTGCCTCCTATCTCCATCTTCTGGCGAATACCAGCCACTTTCTTAAGCAGCTCTTTCTTAGCCTCAGCTATATCCTCCTCCGTAAGACCGTATTCTTTCATGGATCTGGATATGATGTTATCTATCTCACCACCCTTAGCGAAATACGTATCCTCATCCTTCTTCATCTTCCGGTCTTCCTGCTCCTTGTATATGACATTAGCGAAGTCCGTAAATCTTCCCTCTAATCCATTAACGATATCGTTGCTATCATTTATAGCCTTGGATAATACGGAGGCGTTTAAACGCCTTGTATTCTCGTCATCTATCTTATCGTTTTTCTTCAGCTTCTCCAGCGCCTTTTTCTGATCATCGTAAGCCGATTTAAGACCGATCTTAGCCTTATACCTGTCCATTAACGTAGCATACGTATCCTTAGGCGTGGCTTTGATCCCATACGTATCTCTGATGTATTTAGCGAAATCCGGCTCTATGGTTGTGTCGTCGGTAATAACCTTCGTTCCCTGCTCCAAGGAAACGGGGGTTCCACCATCGGCGTGCTTCTGCCCCATAGCCTCCATCGGCGCCTCTCCGGGCTGCGTCACGTACTCACCCTTCTCGACCTCTACGTTGGCTTGATCTTCCATCGACTTAGGTAACGGATACAGGTACTCACCGGTAAGGCTTCCGCTATCGAACCTATTATTAGGTCCTAGATAAACACCCCCACCATCCTTATACTGCATCTGGGATTGCCTTCTTTGTCTGGCCTCACGTTCCTGAGCTAACCTGATATTGGTACGAGTACCTTGCTCTGACGCTATACCTGAGAATATGTTCCTAGCCAGACCTAAAACACCTCCTATACCGGACATTACGGTACTTATGGTATTGGCTGTCTTAGCTCCAGTGGATAAATCACCATATCCCTCGCTTCTCATACGCCCTATACCACGACCCATCTGAGTGAACCTAGATCCTATATCATCAGCGCCATAGTAAGGGATAGTGGTAAAATCAAAAACATCCGTCTCGCCTGAACCGGTCTTAGACTTATCAACATCGTTAACAGTTATGTTATTAAGCGTAATACCATTGTCCTGATAATTCTCAGCTATACGTTGCAAACTACCCTTGAAGCTAGCCGGAAACACATTATCCTGATCAAAAGCATTAGCATATTTAGTCTTCAACTGATCTGGAGTATCCAAAGAATATATCCCTAGCGGATTGACCGACGCGGGTAATCCTTGGTTAGTATTTACCAAAGGCTCTATACCTAACCCTTGTATACCATCCATATTACCAAGCATATACGACCCGACTTCCCCGGCTTCTTGATATTTAGGTATCTTTCTCTTGATTACATATTTGCCCATATCAAATTAATTTCGTTCTGACACAAAGATAGTTGAAAAAAAATAAAGACCCACCATTTCACAACGATGAGTCTTTGTTTTAAATCAATCTTTTAAAGATGCATAAAAACACCTATAAATATTGTTGTAATGCATACTATTTTATATATTCGCATAAAAACAAACATTACAAAACAATGAATAGAGAAATATCAGAAAATAGTATTGAGTTCAACAAAGAAGACAATTTTATTTGCATAACAGACTTTGTATATATAATAAACTCGTATAGAGAATCAAAGAATAATCCAAAAATTAGAACTGATCATTACATAACATCAAGTATAACACAAAACGTAATCAATAATATATTAAGACAAATAGATATGCCAGAAAAAAGCATAAAGACAATATCTGATTTAAAAAATGTTGGATTAGCATACCGAAAAGGTAAAGGGCCTGGACAAAAATGGTTTGTCGATTACAGAGTATTTATATCAATCGCAATGAATATAGATGATAAAATAAAGGCACATCTAATATCTTATGCAATAAACTCAATATCCTCGACAAAGATTATAGATGAAATACTAAACAGTATATCAAAAAATTATAGAAGCATTTCAAATAATAGATATAAAACGTATATAGCAATAGATAGAATATCAGGTCTTTGTAAAATAGGTAGAGCTATTAATATAAAAAAAAGACTATCAGCTCTTAGGGTATCAAATATAAATATAGAAATGATATACACAATAGATGACGACATCGAGTCGTATATGCATAAACTTTTATTAGGATTTAAAGAAGATAGAGAATGGTTTAATATAGATGAAGGTATAATAAATAGTATAGCTAAAAAATACGGATTTAAAAAATACAAACAATAAAAAATAAAATGCGATAGCTGATTATATTACCTACAATAAACCATATAGCTATCGCATTATATCAACCTATTTCTTTTAAATCCTTTTTACAAATAACGAACCTATCGTTTTCACCAAGTCATAGAAGCCAGCAGCGCTAAGCCCGACAGCCACCCCATACAACAGAGCTTCCCACCATTCACTCCCTACTAACAACGGGGATACCTGAAGAACCCAAGCCAGGATACATACCAGCATGCCGATAACTACAGCCGATAGGATCTTAGCCCACTTATGGGTGTCGATATACGGAACCACCTTAGCTAGCTGAGTGGCTGACATCGTAACGAAAGCCATGATACCGGTAAAGGTAGTCAGATCAATGGTGATAGGAGAATCAGCCGGAATCACCTCTTGAGCCATCAAAGCGAATGGCGTCAATAACATCGCAAATAAAAATAACAATCTTTTCATACTAAAAACATTTTAACGATTTCACAAATGTAACATTAATTTTGAGATCTACTCATGCCTTTTATGTTAAGACTTAATCCCGGTATCATATTAAGCACCAACTGCCTTTTCGCCTGCTCCCTACGCATACGCTCAGCTTCCGCTACCTGTGCCTCCGATTGAGGATCATTCTTAATATTATTGGCGATGTCCTCTATAGCTTTCTTGTTAGCGCCGGATTGAGCTAGCATCTTATATAACAGGTCTTGACCTTCCTTCTCCCACCAGCTATCCATGGAAGGGCGGGAAGCCAAAGAAGGATCGGCAGGGGCTACCGTCTCAGGCACGGGCTGCTGACCTCCGTCCCCTATACCCGAATCCCGCTGTCCGAACTCGTATCTCATTGGCTCGTTCTCCGGGACACCATACCTATTAGCGAACATATCAGCGAACTCAAATCTCTTCTCATTTCTTAAGGTCGATCCAAGAGGCCTACCGTATCCTTGATTCCATGCCACGGTAGCGTCCTTGTAGTTGACGGCGTTATCGAAATCGGATTTAGAATACATATAATAGTCATACACATTGCCTTGGGCGTCCTTGTCAAAGAACTTTCCTTGATTGATGTAATTCCAACCTAACCCCGGAACCTTGCCTTGATACTCATCCACGAGATAATCCAACTGCTGTGTCAATGTCGGTTTCTTCCCATACCTGCGCTGTAGCTCCTTCTTCCTCGGTCCAAGCCATTGTTGGATGCCAAAATCACCGGCGGCTCCTAGGGCTTCGGTGTCCCCTCCGGACTCGGCGGCGATGTTCGACAGGATACCGATAGCTTGCGTTTGTGGTATTCCCTTCTTGTCGGTCAGATAATCCCATATCTCGTCATATACAGCCATCTTACTATCCTCTGATCTACGAGGATCAATTACATACTTGCCAGAACCATAAGCCCTCCCTGTATTTACCGAACCTCCTCTATCCTTTTTATCAATACTACCATCTATCTTAAATACATCCCCATTCAAAAGAAACTGGACAGCGGGATTGAAATCATATACATCCCTATATCTGTATCCGCCCATATCCTTGTCACGATATATCGTATAATCACCAAGTACACTATGAGGACCCGTCTCGTTCTTATCAAGTCTACGATCCCTATAATTATACTCATTCACGACACCATACCCCTTATCATAAAGAGACCTCAACCCTTTTATATTCATCTCGTCCGCTGATATGGCACCCTCTCTTACCCTTTTCAGATCCTTATATTCCCTCTGAATCCTCTCATACTCCTCTGGATCGGCATCACTTAAAGCTTTTATAAGTCCTTCATTGTATTCCTTAGTTTCCTTATCAAACAGACTCCTATTCACATCAATCCTATTCCTTACGATAGACGAATCAGGTATCATCCTATTAGATAATTCCTTTCGTATACTATACGTACCATCACCATTATCTATCAATACAGACTCATCGTAAGGGAGTTTATTGTATTTAGCCCAAGCCTCATCACTAGTTCTTGTGCCTAAATCATCATTATCACTATCGCCATATAACTTGTTATTAAAATCACCAGATATATATTTCCCGAACATCTTCATAAAATGAACAGGATACTCATACCATTCCGGATTCTTCCCCATAGGATCTATTGATGAATACGCAGCTTTATTTATGCGAGTAGGGCCATCAGTATACCTTGAATTAGCGATATCATATATTATTGACAAAACCGGGTGAGCAGAAGCTACGTAATTATCCAATACCCTGCTCCCGAATCTAGGTCTATCAAGAACAGACTCTCTTGTTTCTCCTCCATCTTGCTTCCTCTCAATTTTTTCTCCCCATAGCCCATATTTCTTCCTAGGCCATATGCCATCTATGGCATCCACATAACCAACGGGATGCTCCCCTTCCAGACGCCGGTCCCGTCGCTCGTCCGCTGGGTACAGGGCGTTGGCCAACGGCTGCGTGATATGACCCAACCCCTTATCCTTGGAACTCGACATAGCATCCACCACAGTCCGATATACAGGTCTTAATTTCTCAGGTAGATATAATCCCGCCTCATCAACCAACTCACCTATCTTCTTATTTATACCCCTGATACTGAAATTATAATTACCCATGCCATTATTCAACGGGGACAACGCACCTCTTATCCCATTCATGCCTTTAACTGCGGCTCCTCCGCTAAGGATATCAAACTCCGGGGACACGTTTCTCAAAGGACTATCATCCATACCCCTGAAATACATAGGACGCTCGCCTCTTACGACACGATCAAGATCCTCCTTATATAAATCCCTTATCCACGATGGGATTTCCTCCGGTTTATTCTTCTTAGACATATATTACGTTTTTCACAAAGATAACCATAATATCACAAGCCTAAAAACACGAAACGGGCACATAATAAATCATGTACCCGTTTATACGCTAATGCATGTGATAAGCAGCCAAGGCTCCTTTAGCTTTCTCCTTAGACTTGTACTTAGCCGGCCATAATTTACCGGTCTTGTTACTGACCACTCGCCAATCACTCCCTACTTTCTTGATACATCCTGATTTCGGGCATTTGCCCTTCTTTTTACTGCTAGTTTTCCCTGCTGCCATAACATCAAATATTTAAAGGTATATAATCACCTCAATAAACTTTCTCCTCATTGCTAAACCAACGAACTATCATCTTGAACCGACTCTCAATGTCATTCACGAACCTAGCCAAGAACCAATCGCCACGAAGACGATCACGCCACCTCCGGTGATAATCGACGGCCCTAGGGTCGATCTTACGGTCAATGTCATTCACATCCTTAACCCATATCGGAAGATTGTTCGTATCGTCTTTGACCTCGTTAAAATAGTCATTTATATTTATCTTCTGATCAACCTCCGTCACCAGTATCTCACGGCTATCGTCATTGGTTACAGGATACCTTAACCGCTGGCTCATATCGTTCTTGTCGGCGATAACCATCCGAAGCTCACCGCTGTTGTTGGTATCATTATAAAACCATGCCTTATTAAATCCAGTAGTCCTAAGAATTTGGTAATTAACCTCATCCTGATATCTTCTGGCATCCATCCGATATTGGTAGTTGGTGAGGATCTTATTCACGTACTGCTCACGTACCGGAACCTCTATAACAAACGGATATAGCTTACCATAAAATACTTGATACGATTGGTTGGTCAAACCATGAGACCATAAACCTATCTCCTGACTTTCACTTGAGTAGTTCTTTCCGGACTGGAAATAATGCTGGTGCTCGATATAATAATCAGGGGTGTAGGATAAATATGATTTCCACTCACCCTTCAGGCAGTTATACCCAACGGTGAACGAGACGTCCGTGAAATGGCTGGTGTCCTGCAACTCCACCGCCTGCCCGTTCCTGTAGAACCGGCCGCCACGGAATTGGTACTCGCTCGGATTCCCTACCGGTATATAATCTTTCTTGGTTATCAGAACCCTCTTAAACCTATTATCCCAACCCATGGACAACCCTATACCAAAAAACTTGTTATCAATATCATAATAAGACAACTCGGCGTCCGTATCAGCGTTATATATCCGGCTACGGATGATCTTCATCTGAAGATGCTCCTTAAACCAGTTTCTAAGCCCCGGTGTGACCTCCGTAAGATTCCTACCATTAGAATCTACCTTAAACACCTGACCACGCCTTAAATCGACCCAAAAATGCCCAAACTCGCAACTGATCATATCCCGACTCTGGGTCCCGGAATATCCTAACGTCGTATTATTATACTCAATGCCACGAGAGGCGAAAAGACCACCTGTCCCTAGTTCGCTATTCTCCGGGGATATTCTCTCCGCCAATACGTCTATGGCGTTATACAGCCCTACCTGATTCTCGAAGCGAGCCAGTATCTGATCCGACTCTATCCCTTTCATGCTTATAAGCTTTCCGAACGAGGTCTTGAACTCATGGTAATCCATAGGCTTGTACGACAGCCAAGGATCGGTCATGCCGTTCTCCGACACGTCGGCGGTGCTCCATATGACGCCGTTGGGTCTTTGGTAAGCACAGTCCCAAAAATTGCTATCATACGTCTCTGGTAATGACCTGCCACCTAACGTAAATCGATTCTTATACACAGGACTTATCTTAAACACATTATCCCTTGATATAGGGACATTACGCTCCTGAGTCCATGATATATAATCCCCTACCTCCGGATAGAACCCCTCGTAAGGCTCAGGTCCGGCTATACGGAAATTGCAATTGATCTCAGACTCCACAAGAAACTGAGGTATGCCATAGAAGTATAGGAAGAAACGACCGCTAAGATACATATCTCCGGTCTTGCAAACCATCTCATAAGCGCTCTTCCGGCTAGGGAAAGAGTATAGCGATCCGGTATCCGTATCGGTCTTATTAAGATAATCCTCCCCGGTATCGTAATTAACGAAATAACGTGGATACCCGATGTTCCGATAATCATAATAAGGGAATGGTATCATGTCCCCCTGACCGAACTGAGTCAAATAAAACATAGGCATCTTCCTCTTAAGCGAGAATCTTGATATAAATACATCACCTCCAAAAACAGGTTTACGCTTATCCTTATCCATCAACCCGCAACCACCTAACGATACCCACCTGATATCCTCTATCTGCCCGTATTGAGCCGGAGAATATTTCTTTATCCTCATATAGGGGCAGGATACGAAAGATTCACGTGTCATAAAATGAGGCGTCATACCAGCCACCTCATCGTTACGAATATTACACTCATCCTGAATACGGCTGGTATCGTAACTTGAAACCAACTCCGGATATTCAAGCATATACTTATCCATACCAAATGACATGAACAATGAATGCTCACGATCGAGGTTGTTTATGATAATAGGCTTACCGCCTACGGTATCCCCTTGCGAAGAGATATCTGTTACCGGATATAACCCGCTCTTGATATATTTAGCCGTTGACAATCCACGTAGCTCCGACGCCCCTATTTTTTGGTAAAATAAATTATAATGAGCGACAGAAGTATAGTAATAAGCATAGTTCCGTCTAGGTCCCCTATCTATCAATGCCGTTAACCACTGATACCTATACTTGCCTATATCCACCACGGACTGGGCTGTGGCCTTGGCGATACCTGTAGCCAGACGGATAGCCGTCAGCGCTATGCCGACAGGGTTGGCTAAAAAGAACACGCCTCCACCGACATATTGCTGTGAAGCCGACTGATATGTATACTCAGCTATAGCGGATATTAAATTAGCCATAGCCTCCACCGTAGCCAATGATGTTGCCATACTGTAAGCCTTACTCCCTAATATCGTCCATTTAGGGTGATCCTCCACCTCCCTGAATATACCGGAGGATTTACCTAATTGATAACCATCAACAAGGCACTCGGTGGGAGCGTCAGGCTTGTTAAAGGCAATATCAGGACTTAAGAATGAATACCAGATATTACCCTTCCTGTTAAACGGATGCGTTATAAATTTCTCACGATTAATATCCTTATAGATATACATATCATCAGACAAATCGTTGTAAGGGTAATTAGGATAAAGATTAGCCGATCCGTCGGGATCATCGTACTTAAACATATCATAAGCCAGACCGGTCCCGATAACGCTCTTATCCAACGTCCTATCGCCCCTATACAACTCATATCCTATTATAGAATCTCTTCTAGCCTTATCTATAAGACCGTTCTCTACCGCTATATCCAGAAACTCATTAACGATATCGTCATCAAGCATCACCCCCATAGGATAAATATAGGAGTCAACTCCATATTGACCGGTCAGTTGAGACGGATTACCCATGAAAGGAGCGACAGAGTTATCCGGAAACTTGTAATGACGTATAGGTCTCTGACAAAACGTGGTTGACGTATTGGGGTACTCAGCGTTACCCCCATTACCGGTGAAATAAGACTTACCCCCAACTGATTTAGGAGACCCATAGTATTTCGTCAAAGAATCTATTATGTCCTTCCTCTTTGATCCTCCCGATGATATCCCGATCTTGCTTGAATCATACAACTCAAAATTAGCCGGATACTTATTGGCAGACTCCCAATATCCGAAATCACCGTACTGATATGGTCTGGGAGCGCAATCAGCGGGTTTATCTCCACATGAGATACATTTCGCCTCATAGGTAACAAATCTTCTTAATTTCAATTCTTTCGTAAAGAAGAATACGTATTTCACCTCCAGTGGCCGAATGCCAAAACAGAACGGGGCGGGGAAGATGGCGGTGCCGGCCGTATAGAATCCGGCAAGCTCCTTCATGTCCTGCCTCATGGCGAAACCGGTGAAGAACACGCATACCGCAGGCTCGATGCAAACATATATCTTATGGAAAGTAGTCTTGTCATCATTCCAGAACAAGTACTTTGGCATCATAAATATCTTATGATCCACGTAATTCACTATAACACCTTTCTTGGCATCATTAGCCAAAGGATTAGGAGCCACGGTACCTTCCTTGTCCGAGAAAAACGTTATACGAACCTTATTGTATGATGATGAGTCGCCGATCGGATAATTATAGTTACCCATCATCTCTATATACATAATACCGTTATCAGGATCGGATAAACCACTTATGTATTTCTCATAATCCAACTCCACCCATCTGGCGTATGAGGATACATGTGGATAGAACTTGAAATAAGTCAAGTTGCTTCTACCGAACCAATTGGTCTTGGCGTCAATATCATTCTGCACAGACACACGACTTTCCCAATCAGTAGATATGCTGGTATTGAACTTAGAATTATCACCATCGCCAAAAAGACACATGGCGTTCTCGATACCAAACTGACTCTCATATTGGGGGAAATAAGCCTCCATCGTATCCATTAACTGATCAAGCATCGTCTCCGTATGCTTCTTTCCTTCCCATCCGGGATATTGATACAAATATGTGCACTTACCCAATGACCTACCCCCTTGGAATGTAGGAAGTTGAACATCGTTAATAGTAGGATTCACGTGAGGATCACCTACCGAACACCCATTAGTACATATACCCTCATCATATAACTGCCGGACATTAGACATATCCTGACACAAGACCAAGGCGGAGGAGTCTATATCAGACGGGAATTTATCCTCATCCTGACCATCTAGCCATTCCTGAACCAGATCTATGATATTCTTACCTCCACTGGAGTAATTATCGAAATCACACAATACAGAGAATTTCCTTTGTGACTCGGCGTTACTTTGTATTAAGGTGGTAGGCTCGGTCTCCGTATAATCACTAGCCAGCTTATATGTAAAATCAATCCTATAATCCACCAAAGAGTTTTTATCCAATATAGTCCTGGTCTCTATCCTCTCGATATCATCACATCCACCAGGGAAATCGGGAGCCTTTATACCGTCTTGATCCTCTGGCAATGATATAGCAGCGCATAACTCGTCAGTAATACCTACATTAGATTCTATGATATCACACAGGTTCTCTATATTATCAGCGATATAATCAATAGCATCATCTACCGTAACATCTTCCCCCATCGTATTGATAACGAATTGGGTCTCTCCTACCGTGGCATATTCCTGCTCTACATATCTGAGCTGCTTGACATCTAACTGATTCTTACATTCTCCTCCAAAATCATCAAATCCCCAAGATGGGTCGTTTATGATCTTTGCCGTATTCTTAAACTGCCAAAGATGACGGCGGCTGTTCCCCGCGCACTGCGGGTTGTTCTCCAGCACCGACGCAGCCGACAGGTCGTCAGAGTTACCGTCCTCATCAACGATAACCTCCATCTCCTCCCTTGTGGCCGGACGAGGGATAAGCGGGAATCTAGCTGTCCTGTATCCTGTATTGGTAAAGAACCTTATACCCAACGGATATACCTCGTCACGCATGAAAGAGGCGTATTTAGAGCAAGCCACACCGTCTTTATACAAATTCTCCGTGGCTATAGATGTCTGCCATTTAACGAAATGACCCAAGAAATTAACGACCGGTTGAAGATTCCATTCATTCTCCACGGTCAATCCGTATTGAAGAAGACGATTCCCGACAGACGTCATGCCTCTGGCTGTCTTATATACCGGTATTTCCTTGGATAACTTCTCCATGGTCGTACGCTCGCTATATTGATCCGTAAGATAATAGATAGTCCTTTCCGTTATCGGATGTATACCTTCTATGAAATACTCAAGAACCGGGCTTTGCTCACCATTAAACCCAACCGTGTTCTGTATAACACCTATCTTATAATGAGATACCTGCTTATCTATATTGGACACGGTAAGGCGGATACCCATATTGGTTGACTTACCCCATAAACCATCGCGGATAACCACATCTTGGCGATCGAATAACATGATTGGGTTGGTCAATGAGCAATATCCGGTCTTCTCTATCCCGAACTCATCGCACAACGCCACGCAGAACTGGTAGGTCCCGGCACGCAGGCTCCCCCCGAACTCCACGACCTCAGGCTCCACGCACGGGGCCGTCAGCAACGGGAACACCAGCAGCTTCTCGCAGGCCAGCCTACACCTCTCTATTGGCTTGTCATCCCCACATGTCTTATACCCATGATAATGATACCAAAAGTCACCATCATCATCCGGATTAAGAGCCTTATCGACCATAACATATCGCTGGGGATTATATCCATCGGTCCAGTATATCACCTTCCCGCATTTCTCGTCCTTGATCTCTATATCGAAGATCGGATGATGAATGGAGAAGTTAAGACAAGGATCATCAACCCCGTCCTCTATCAGGACCTCCATCAAGTCACATATCTCATCGAAACGACCATCCGACTCCTCAAGTCTCTCGCCAAGGATACGATGGATGTCCTTTCCCGATCCAGCCAATTGATCCTCCACGGTCTTGATATAATCCAATGACCGCATGAACGTGATCTTAGACGTATTATCATCCGGATTGGATAGAAAGAAATAAGTGTTATCACCAGCTATGTCATTCTTATACCCAATAACCTTATAGCCATCAAATCGCTTACATAAAAGGGTACTAGGCTCGTTCTGGATCTTAAGCTGGCTTCCATCGTCACCCTCTATGGTAGCGTTCAAGGCGAAACTATATTCAGACGGGGATAGATCCTGTGGATGCTTATCCCTGTTCATCCCGGAATCGGGAACCGCTATGTTAGAGTTATTTTGCACGACATTATCTTTTTCGCAAATATAATAAATCCACCAGATAATCACTTATGTGGCGGATTCTAATAAACAGTACGTATTATGCAAAACATTCAAATCGTACAAAAATAAAAAATCCTCCAGACTTTCACAAGTCAGGAGGAGAACTAAATACTTTTAAACGCTCGTGTAAAGTACAAAAACACAACAATTACAAATTTTTACCCATGTAGTTCGATTGCTTATCGGCATCCTCTACAGATATGTAAAAGAAACCGTTAGTCACGTATCTCTCATTGACATCCACAAAATCAGTAGATCCTTTGTCCACTCCTTTCTTCGATCCCTCATCACACACAGCTACCAGACTATTAAAGTCATTGGAATAACCAACGACAACACCATGTATGTCACGATTCCGAGGATCGAATACGTACCTCATCTTACACCTATCGTAAGCTAACTCTAAAGAGCTTTTGCTTAACCTCTCATCTAATCCAGCACCCGCTACCAAGGCCAAAACGCTCTTTGATATGTCACTCATGGTGGTATCCTTGGTCGGAGCCTTAGGCATAGAAACGCCTTCCATGACAAAATCCAACGCCTTATCTACAAGACCATCGAAATCATCATCTCTTATATAATCCTTAAGTACCTCCAGTATATATAACCGGACATGGAGTTCGTTATTTACATCATTCAATGTGACCATAATACTAGTTTTCGGCAAAGCTAGATTATTCCCACGCAATAAAAGATCAAATATGTCATAAGTGAAGGATTAAAAAAATAAAAAAACTCTCCTATCCTCACGAACAAGAGAGCCGATGTGTTTATATTATGAAGAAAAATCTATTCACCTATTCTTACAATACAGTCACGAGATTCCTTGTTATAGATCATCGTGCCTACCTTAGAATACAAGGTCTTTATATTTTGCCAATTATCCTCACCATGGGCGGATACGTTAGTGGGAGCGTCACCGGTATAAACCTCCTCGCCTCCGATATTGACAAAATCATATCCACGTTTCTCCATAGAACCGCCCTTATATGCCGTGAACCTGATAGTGACATTACCTTTCTCACGACCACCATACCAGTTACCGTATATACTGCATCTGATCTCAAGAGGTAATTTATCGTAATTATCGCCATCCAACAACGGCCCCATCTGGATCAAGGCAGCCTCATTACCTGATTCCATGTTATCACCGCCATGGATAAGATAATCACCTACCCGTTCCTGCGTGGTCTGATACTGTTTACTCCAACCAACAAGCTTGCCGTCCACGCCCGGGAGGCCGGTGTTATCGAAACCGGTAGCCGTGTCAAAGTCAATGCCGTCCTCGTCAGCCCAGATATACCTAAGAACAAGGTAATCGAACTCCGGGATGATCACCACCGGGACGGACTCCTGCCTGCACACGAACGTCTTCTCTTCCTTGGTTCCCTCTTTTATAACCTTGTATGTTACCTGACGTATCTCGCCGGTCTCATTAATATCAGCTGTAACCTTAACCTCAGCAGGGCCAGTACCACTTGTCTTATCTAAATGTATCCAATCATTTTTCTTTGCCATATTATCTTTTTTTCTTTTTAAAAAACGTATATTCGCGTCATAATCGCGGGGTGGAGAAGAGGTATCTCATTAGGCTCATAACCTAAAGATCGAGGGTTCGATTCCCTCCCCCGCAACTAAATAAATTTGATATACTTATCAAAAGCATTAGGCCACATACGCCCATAAGACAACATCCTCCTCCTGTTATCTTCAGCCAGCTCCCGATAATCATTTAATGTAATCATCGACATCTTAAGCTCCTTCATAGCCCTAGCGAACTTACCCGGCTCCTGCTGAGCATATAATTTATAAGCGTCACCAGCACCCTGCATCAAGCCATTCACAGCAGCGTTCTCAAAGATCTTCATCTTAATATACGTCTCGACATAATCCTCAAGGTATCCTAACGCCGTTTCAGGTATATATGGGAGACCGTCATCATCCTTAGGCGTAGCACGATATATGATATAAATAAATCCATCAAACCCGGTATACATAGTATTGCCGGATATAGTTATATCATAATTATCCCAATCGTACTTATCCCGATACTTGTCAGCGACGCAATCACGCCTCAACCCACGACCTATCGATAATCTTACAGGATGATGGTAATGGAAGCGAACCTCATGAGACCCGATATATATCTTCTCCGTGATCGTCTTCTCAAACTCCTCCTTACAGCACTCGGTGCAGGAGTTCCAACGGAACCCACGCTCGGTGCGCTCGACCCAGCCGATCTCGTGTTGGAGGTCAGCCTTAGCCTTGTCGCCGCCAGGAATCTCACAGATAAGAGGCTCACACCTATAGGCGTCAAGCATGTCGAAAAAATCGGAAGGCAATACCGCCTGTTTATTACTGGTCTTGACAACCGCCTCGGACATGACCGCTATAACACCCCCGAACCTTTTCAAGGCGATCTCAGCCCACCTATAAACAGACGAGGTATCTATAGCCCCGCTATCATCGTATTTATGTAAATCGGCCTTGATCTCGGCCAACAACCCTTTTATAGTCATATTCAAGTCTTTTGCACAAAGATATGTATTTGAATCCGTGATACAAAAAAAATCCAGTCTACCCTCACGGGCTAACTGGATCACAAAAACTTCTACAGTTTGTAAACCCATTTAACTCCAAATACCTTACTCTCCGATTCAACCTCCCGGTACAAGAACTTATACCTCCTACCTGATTCCATAGCCAATCTACACTCCTTATTCAACGCCGGAGAAATATAGAGATGGAAATACTTGTTCCGAGGCATAAAATCAATACACGTATGGACATAAGAATATCCACCAGTTCCACGTCTGTTAATAGTACCGGTAAGCTTATTTAGATATATCTTACGATTAGGATTGATCTTATGGCACAGATAACCGATGTTGTTTATATAAACCCCACCCTCATTATCCAGATACTTATCACGTATGACCTTCCATATCAAGGACTGACATTCGAGAATATCATTCTTGTCCACAATCGTATGTTTCCTTCTCTTACCGTTCTTAGACATAATAGATCTATAAAACCGGAGAAAGTACTGATCAAGTATTTTAAATGACTTTGTTTTCATATCGCAAATATAACAATTTTGCCCTTATTCAAGAAATATTTGATGGTTTTGGTGTGAGTGTGATGGTGATAAGGCGGCTCTTACCGCCGCGGCACAGGCTTCAGCTAATGCGCTCGCGCAGGAAAAAGCCAATGCGATGGAGTGCGATTGCCCCAAAACGTGGAGCGCTAACGTAGTATCATCTGATGGAAGTGGTAAGACGATAAATTATACCATACAATACAACAATCCATGCGGATTCGTACAATCATCTAGAATGACCATAGGATATAAGAGAACGAATGGATCTTGGGAATATGAGACCAGAATAGTACCTATTCCTTCTGGATCTGGAACTTTCTCTGAATCTACAACAACCAATTATGGAATATCATCAGGAGCTTATGCTTATTATGAAGATGGTCAAGGGAGTGGATCTTGTTGACAATAAAAAAAGGAGAGGCTTATATAGTCTCTCCTTTTTGTTACGATTAGATGAATCTAAGATCTTTCCTCCTAGTATGATTCAATATCCTACTAATATGTCTGGTATTTAATCCTGTTCTTTCCTTTATCTTATCATAGATATAACCCTTGGATACGTAAGCCGACATATCTCCCAGATCTTTTATAATCTTGTCATACATATCGTGCACCTCATTATATCTTATAATAGAGCTGTCTCTCATCCCTCTTTCGCCTATACCGTCAACTATGGCGTCATTGAAACCAAAGAAATTGATTATTGATCTTATTAGATTCATGTTATTGAATTTTTTGTGTTTTCTTATTAATATCCATATCCGGGTTCTCATCCGTAGGGATCTGCAATTTGGTTACAGTTTCCCTTAATGTTTCGGAAACCACATATTCAAGAAGCTTGTCTGGGCATATGAAATCATAATCCCATTGAGATGTACATGGCTTATCTTTTTCAGCTCCACATCCCCCTAGCTCTAACGCCGCTTTTCTGTCGAGAGTTATAAGATCAACATTTATAGCCTCTATGTTAATATCTGGTATATAGATATATCCATCATTGACATAATAATAGTATTGATCTATATTCCCGTATTTACGTTCCTTGTTGTTAGCGTATTTTCTTAACGATATGGAGGTAAATATAATATCATCCATGATATTTGATACTTTGATGATAGCCGGACCTATACGGGTATATATCATATCGGGCAATCTTTTCTTGGATCTCATAAGTATCCTGCATAGTTTAAACTCATCAAAACAACAATCAATTTTCCGAACCCTCTCCATCTCCATGCAATTGATATGAGTATACAGTGATTCCTCGCCGAACAAGGTTCCATCAGCATACTTCTGGGCTATATATGATCTTGCCTTTTGTCTTCCTATGGATAATATCCATCTCCTACTGACATGAGCGTCCTTATTGATGGAGTTCATATCATTTATGATTCTAGATACAAATTCTGAGTTTTTCATACGTGAAATACTAAGGAGGGGATATACCCCTCCGGTTGTTACTTCTTTTTCTTAACCTTGCCTCCACATTTCAGTTGAGGTTTCTTTTTCTCGGAGACCTTGCCTCCATTAGTCATTTTCTTTTTCTTACTGCAAGCCATTACACTATATTTTAATATTACTGTTACAATATTAGTTATTTAAATTGATAATAAAATAAACGACATTAATGAAGCTTCCAATTTACCGCCGCGGCACAGGCTTCAGCTAATGCGATCGCGCAGGAAAAAGCCAATGCGATGGAGTGCGATTGCCCGGAGCCGGAATGCACTAGAAGGGTTTCAGCTTACATAACAGAGACATACACGTCTCCACCAGGAGTCAAGTACGAGGTTCAGGATAGCAGCAGTAATTGTAGCGGAAGTGAATGTAACTCAAAACAAGCTACTGTCACATTTAGTTGCTCTAACGGGGATCACCATACCCAGAGAGTTAACTTAACTTGTAATGGTAGTTTTAGCTCTACCGAGTTTTTCTCCGCCGATTGTCCACCTGGATCTATAACAATATCAGCTTCTTATTAAAGAGGCATAATAAAAAAAGGAGAGGTTAATTAGCCTCCCCTTTTTATTATATATCAGACTCTTAACATTGACCACCAGCTCTTCCACTTATATTGATAGAATTACATGGATATCCACGATCAAAAGATATCGTGGCCTTTTTAGTGCCTGATCCAGTAGGTATAGTTACTGTCGTACTCCCGATGGTAGTCCCTGAGCTTGAGGCTGTTACCGTCAAACTCTTCTGCGTAGTACATTCATTACTATACGTAATCTCGACCTCTACTCTTAGCGCTGAAGTGCCAGAAGGAGCGCCATTGCAAGGATCACCATCGACATAAGCATTGGCTGACCAGTTTTTAGTTGGCGGGCAATCACACTCCATCGCATTGGCTTTTTCCTGCGCGAGCGCATTAGCTGAAGCCTGTGCCG
>ENA-UONY01000684-UONY01000684.1-human-gut-metagenome-genome-assembly--contig:-CS9-NODE-684-length-37106-cov-83.312245_pt1 | contig 37106 bp, 53 predicted proteins | sample MGYA00242465_ERZ724012 | MGnify/ENA metagenome assembly ERZ724012 | reverse complement strand
TGGCGGAGACGGTGGGATTCGAACCCAATCCCATTACCCGTGTTGGGGCGTAAACCGCAATATGTTGTGTTTCCGCGATACAGTAAAGTACAATATGTAGTATTACGAGCGATGAGCAATGGGAAAATTTTGGGGTATTTTTTGGGGTACAACCTCAAAATTTTGGGGTACAGCCCACTCAGTAGCTGAATTTTTCTCCCTCTTTAAGCAGGAACTCGTCCGAAAAATCTGTGTACGCCGCTTTGAGTTTGCCTATCGAGTTGCCCATGAAAAGCCCTATGACGGTTTCATTTACGCCGCACTCCGTGCAACGCGTTTGAAAGGTCGTGCGCAAATCGTAAAGTCTGTGGTGGGGTAGCACAGCTTTAAAGCGTTTTGTGAGTGCCTCCGGCTTAGGCATTTTCAATTCGGTAACGCCCTGTAAGTACGGGCGCAGCATGGGCGTAATGGGAATGCGCTTATAGACAATCTCGCCATTTTTACCGTGCTTGCTGTTTTGCGACTTAATGAAATCGCCGTCAATCGTGGCGGTGGTGTATTCATTGGGGCGCAGCCCGCAATAGCAGGCGATAGCAAGCGGCAACTCCCACGCCGTCCCTTTGTACGCGTCAAACAGACTTTTTTCTTCCGCCTTTGTGATTAGCGTTCCGTGCTTTTGGTTGTAGCCGTTAATTATGCACATACCCAACGGGTTTAGCTTAATCAAGCCGTGTTTTAAAGCGTAGGTCAATATCTGATTGAGCAGGTTGAACAAGTCTTTTGCCGTTTTAGGGCGGTCGGAAAAGCCGTCTAAAAAGGTTTGCAACATGACGGCGTTGACGTCCTTGATTTTAAATTTCCCGAAATGCTTGCTTACGTGGCGTTTGTACAGCTTGATGTCATGGTCGAAAGTGCGAACGCAAACTTTTCTTTTGTGGAAGTTATCAAACCAATAGACGGCGAAGCCCTCGAAAGTGGACGGAATGACGGGAGCGGCGGGAGTTTTCTGTGGTATGTAAGAGTTGAGCTTTTCTATAAACCGCGCTTTTACCGCTTCCAACGTCGTTGCACTTACGGATATGGGGTTTTTGTCGTATGGTTTTTTGGAGTACCTTATTTCATAGGAACATTTATACCTCCCGTCAGTCCTTTTTCGCACATGGACGGCGTTGCCCTGAATGCGAAATGTTTTTCTTATGTTTTTAGGCATTTGGATAATCTCCTTTTCGGTGAATGCCAAAAGCCCATTTTCAGATTCTAAATTATCAACTTCTTTAACCTCAGTTTCAGGCGCGGGCGCGGCGACGACTTCTTGCACGTGCGATTCCATTAAATCCTCAACGGTCATTTTGCGCGGAATTGGGTCGTTATCGCTATAAATAATTTCGCTGTCAGGCGCAATGCGCGAAAACGGCGACTTATAAATAAAATCGTCGTAATCTTTTTTCGAGCTGAGTAATTTTAAAACAGTTTCATAAAGGTCGTTTAAAAGATTATCCTTAACGTATGCCATAACATTTCCCCCTGTGTGTAGTGGGGAATTATAGCATAAATTCAGTTAATTTTTCCAATATTGTCAATAATTTTATCATTATCGGGAAATTGTGTGACTTCTCCCATTTGATTTAGTAATAATTCTGCGGTGTGCATAAGAATATCTTTGCGATTTGCGTCCAGCTTGTCATAAATCTGTTGGATAGGGGACGGTTCGGGCGCAGGAACGGGGTCGATATATCCCGCTTCTTCAAGGAATTGGCGAAAAGGATAATGGGTTTTGTCGCATATTTGATAAAGAATATCGATAGTGGGAATCAATCTGCCCGGATAGGAAGTTTCCTTTTCGAGCTTAGCCACATAGCCGTAACTGATTCCGACTTTTTCTGCGAAATCGCGTGTGCTCATTTTTAGGTCGTAACGAATTTTCTTTAAAACCTTGCCGTATGAAAATTTACTTTTATTATCTTCCATAAGAACCTCTCTTGTGTATTTTATTACACAAACGGATATTGTCCAACAAAAAATAAAACAAACATAAAAAAAAATGCGTCAAATATTACGCAAACGCTTGACAAGAGAAAACCGACCGTGATAATATAGGCACAGCGATAGGGAGAAATCAATTAAAATTGATTGATAAAGTAAAAATTACAGGAGATAACAAACACGTGCCGCAAAAAACGGCATTTATTTTGACAGATGTGCGTCAAATATTACGCAAAACAGGAAAGAAATGAACAAGATAAGAGAATTGAGAAAACAAAACCATATTACACAAGACGAATTGGCTAAAAAGTCAATGGTGAGCAGGAAAGCGTTGTCGAGCTACGAAAACGGCATAGGCAACCCGACGCGCGAGACGCTAACTAAAATAGCGACTGCGCTTAACTGCAAGATAAGCGATTTAGTGGATTAAAGAAATGAACAGACTGAAAGCTCGGCGTAAGGAGCTGTTACTTACGCAAAAGCAGGTAGCGGAAGCGGCAGGATTAACGTGTCAATCTTATCAGAGATACGAATGCGGCAAAGTAATTCCTACGGCGGTTATGGCAGTGAGAATTGCAAAAATCCTTGAAACGACAGTTGAATACCTTTATGAAAGTTCAGGATAAAGGAAACAAGTCCTCGACTGTAACATTTAGGACTTTCGCAATCCGAATTGCCATTACGGCAGACGGTATAACGCTTCCGTTTTCGTAACGCTGTAATGATTGGTAGGTTATTCCGACCAATTCGGCAAGTTGTCTTTGTGTCAGGTTACGTTCAGCGCGTATTTGGGAAATTAAATTCATAAAGTGCTCCAAAATGCTTGACATCACAAATGATGTATGCAATAATGCTTATAACATCAAATATGATGTTATAGATTGATTGAACTTTTATCTAAACATAATACAACAACTTAGTTGTGCAAGTCAAGTGCGGGCAGAGGATTGCCGCACACCCCCGACAATAGAGCGTTTTTAAACTCGTCATTACACTATCCTCCTTGATGTGTTTGAATGCGGCTCATTACGAGCCAAAGGGGCAATCAATAATTTTTGGTTCTATTGTCGGGCGTGGGTGTCAATCAGGCGCCTAAAACAAAACGCCGCAGCCCTTTGAGCGGCTGCGACGGTTTGCCCTAATTTGTTTACCGAAACTACTCTGCGCCCAACATGGGGTGCCCCTTGGAAAGGTGTCTCCACCTTTCGCGGTTTGTGTCAGGGCTTCCATTTTGTGGGAAGTGTTGCTCAAAGAACACTTTTTCTTGAAGTAGCGTTGTACTTATAAGCGGTTCAGGGTTCCGCTTTTGCTTGTTAGCCCATTAGCTACAACGCGCCCGATGAGACGTTTCGGAACGGGCAAAGAAAAAATTGCTTTGCATGCAATCAGCTCCTTTGCCCCAAGCATTTTGCCCAGCAGGTGGCATAGTCGCCTGTTGGGCGCGGGGCAATAACCATTATAGCACCACAAAAAGTGGCAGGTCAATTAAAAATGGAAATGAAAATACAGGATTTAATTATCGAGCGTATCAGGAACGCGAAAATGACGCACGTCAAACTTTCAAAAGCGTCCGGAATAAAAGTGCGGACGATTGAGAATTGGCTTTATTACGGGCACATGCCGACGGTAGACAAGGCAGAGCGGGTTCTGAACGCGCTAGGGTATGAATTTAAGATTTGCAAAATCGCCGACGAGGAGTAAGCCGTGAACGAAGAAAAAGAAATCAAGATAGAGCTAATGGAAGAATGGCTGTGCCAAATGCGGATATGCTGCAATCTTTCGCCCGATGAGATGAAGCGGCGTAAAGAGGAAGTAGACGCCAAGCTACCGTATACGGGCTTAGCGTCGAGGTGGGAGATTAACATGAAAGACTACCCGCCCTCCAAGTGCAACACAAACGAAGGCTGTTGGCACTACGTGGCGGAGTGTTAATTAAAGTCTATGTTGGGAGGCGTTTCAATTTCATTTTTCACCTCGAAGGAAGTTAGATAATGACACTGAAAGAATTGAGAGCGCAGTCCGGGAAGACTTGCGCAGAGGTAGCCGAAAGGCTTGCCGTGACTACTCAGGCAATGTATAGGTACGAGAACGGAGACAGACGGCTCAATATAGAGCAAGTGCCGACGCTTTCCGAACTGTATGATGTGACGGTTGAGGAGCTTGTAAGCGCGGCGATATTGACGGTTCAATAACTGTCGGTGCGCCCGATGAGGTAATCGGAAGAAACGTCAAAGTAGTCGCAAAGTTTATTCAAAACATCAATAGACGGTTCGCGGTCGCCCCACTCGTAATGGTTATAAGCCATTGGGCTTAGCCCTATTTCCAAAGCTATATCTTTAATTTTAAGTGATTTAGAAAGGCGTAATTCGTTTAAACGCCTGCCAAGAATGTTATCTTTCATAAAAAAAATATAACCAAAATGGTTGCAAAAGTCTTGACAACAACCAAAATGGTGGTTATAATTGCCATATAACAACCAAAATGGTTACAAATAAAGGAGGAAACCCCATGATAAGCAAAGAAGAATATGCAGCCCTCAGAGAGCAGATAATAGCGGAGCTGAAAGAGGAGAAGAGGGCGAGAGACCAAGCGCGAATAAAGCTGAACGAGGCGGTCGCCACAATGTTCGACGAAACGGCGCGGACGTATCTGCCAAAGCTGATGACTGAGTTTTACGAGGACTTGCGCAAGAAGTACCCGACGGACAACGAGACGGGGATTGCAAGTCGGTGTAAGGGCATGGTGGAAGCCTCCGTAAGCGTGGTAATCGAGCTTCTGTGCGAGCGTAACGAGATGACGCTGTACAAGAACGGACGCGCGGAAGAGGCGAACAAGCTGCTTGCGCAGCTGCTCGAAGAAAAAATCGAGAGGCACAAGAAAAATGCAGAACAACAGTAATCCTACCCAATGCGACATGATATTGGACTACTTAAAAGATTTTGGAGAAATAACGCAGCTTGACGCGTTAAAGGACTTGGGAGTAATGCGTCTTGCGTCGCGGGTGTCGGAGTTAAAGAGAAAGGGCTACGCCATAAAAACGACAATGAGGACGGCGAAAAACCGCTATAACAAGCCTACGAGCTTTGCGGTGTATACGCTTGCGGAGTAGCAGTTTGATTATGGTGCAATTTTAAAGAGTAGTAAAACAGAAAATCAAGAGGCGCGAGGCGCCAAAGGAGATAAAAAAAGATGAGCAAAACAATCCCCCAAACATCGGAAGAGCTGTTTAACGAGCTTGTTCAGATGAACGTAAACAGCCGCACGGAGACCAAAAACGGGCTGACCTACCTATCGTGGGCGTGGGCATGGCAGGAGTTTAAGCGTATATGCCCCGACGCGACCTATGAAATTAAGAAATTCGTCGACGAGAACGGGCAGCTACGCCCATATATGGACTGCGGCGACGACTTGGGCTATATATGTTGGACGAGCATTACGGCGTTGGGACAGACGTATGAAATGTGGTTGCCGGTAATGGACGGTGCGAACAAGGCGATGAAAAGACACCCGTACACATACGTCGTCGGAAAAGGGAACGCCGCCTATGAAAAGACGGTAGAGGCGGCAACGGCGTTTGACATCAACAAGACCATAATGCGCTGCCTTGTTAAGAATATCGCGATGTTCGGACTTGGATTGTATATATATGCAGGCGAGGACTTGCCCGCCGAGATTGAAGAGCTTTGCACTCCCGAGCAGGTGGCGCGCATGAACGAGCTTGGCGTGAAGCTGTCGGGCATTAAAGTGCAGTTCGGAGTCAACGAACTCGAAGCCCTTACTGCAAAGCAAGCGGAGTTCGTGATTAAATCAAAAGAAGCCGCGCTCGTCAAGAACGCGCAAAAGAAAGAGGAGGCGGCGACGGCATAATGGGCGAGACTGAAACCTTGACGTATTGGGATTTAAAGAGATTAGGCGCGACGGACGCGGAATTGCAGGAGCTTAAAGAGATAGAAGCGCGGTATGCGAGCGGCGAAATAAGGCTCGGAACAGCCTTTGAAATGACGGAATCGCTTAGGAACAGAGTAATAGAAGAAGGGGGCGGGAAGTCATGATAATCACCTTCGACAAGCAAACCCATACATATGCGGTGAACGGCGACATCGCCCATATCTCCGTGACGGAGCTGTTGGCTAAGCACGGGCTGTCGCCCAATTACGACGGCGTAGATAAGGCGACGCTGACCGACGCGGCGGAATACGGGAAAACAATCCATAAGGACATCGAGAACTTCGTAAGCGGGGTTGTTTACGAGCCTATAACGCCGGCGGGAGAAGAATTTGCCGAATGGGCGAGAACCAACCTCGATTGTGCGGTAGCGGAGCAAATGCTTGCGTATGAGTACGCGAAAGACCTTGTGATTGCGGGGACGTGCGACCTGCTCGGCTACCTGAAAGACGGAACGCCCATAATGGGCGACCACAAGACGACAACGTCGCTTAATAAGGAAAGCGTGTCGTGGCAGGTGTCGCTGTTGGACTACATGGCGCGAAAGTTAGGGAAAGAGACGGTGAACGACCGTCCGCTCAATTGGAAAGGGGCTGCAAAGTTCTACTGCTGGCACTATGACAAGAAAACGCAGGAAATGAGCGTTGTAGAAATTGAGCGCGTGCCCGACGGCGAGATAGAGAAGCTGTTGGAAGCGGAGTTCAAGGGCGAACGCTACATGCGCCCACTGCTCGTTATAGACGCGGAAACAGCCCTTAGGGCGGAGAAAGTCGAGGCGCAGCTGATTGCCCTTAAACGGCAGGAAGAGGCTGCTATGGCGGAAGCGAGGGCGTTGAGAGAGGTGTTGTGTGCCGCTTTCGAGGCGCAGGGCATAAACTCGTGGACTTCGCCCAACGGCTTAATCAAGGTAAGCTATGTACCTGCGACGACGAGCTTTCAGGTTGACGGAACGAAGCTGAGGCGGGAGCAGCCCGCGCTTTTCGAGAAGTACGCGAAGTGCGTTCAGAAAAAGGCGTATGTGAGAGTATACGACAGAGCGGGAGGAGACGAGCAGTGAACGAAAAGTATGAATTGACCGAAGAGTTTAAAGAAATAGAAACTTTGAGAGAAGGCTGGTTGCAAAAGATAAAGGTGTACCGCATACGTGCTCTTAGGGCGTTTGCCGATGTGAAAATAGGAGATTTGGGGGGATTTGTTGAAACGAAGCAAAATCTTTCAAATATGGGCAACGCATGGGTGTACGGCAACGCTGAGGTGTACGACAACGCTAGGGTGCGCGACAACGCATGGGTGTGCGGCGACGCTGAGGTGTACGACAACGCTAGGGTGCGCGACAACGCATGGGTGTGCGGCGACGCTAAGGTATGCGACAACGCTAGGGTGTACGGCAACGCTAGGGTGTGCGACAACGCTGAGGTGTACGACAACGCTAGGGTGCGCGACAACGCATGGGTGTACGGCAACGCTGAGGTGTACGGCGACGCTGAGGTGTGCGGCGACGCTAAGGTGTACGGCAACGCTGAGGTGTGCGGCGACGCTAAGGTATGCGACAACGCTAATATTTTTTGGTGTTCGAGTATTGGTTCCAGACATGCCACTACGACAATGTTCCGAAATAAGGATAACGGTATTACCGTGACTTGCGGTTGCTTTATGGGGACGCTTGAAGAATTTGCCGAGAGAGTGGAAAAGGAGCATGGGGAAAATATCTTTGACAAAGAATATAAGCTCTTAATAGAGCTTGCAAAAATACATTTTGGGTTGCAAGACGAGACAAAAGGAGAAGAGGAAAATGGCATATAGAATCAAGATTGTCAACCTTGACACAGACGAAGTGATGATGGACGCGGAGACCAACTGTGTTTTTGCCGCAATCAACGACAAAAAAATGCTGCAATCAAGTCGCATAGTTTTAATAGATTGCGACCGTACAACGCTTTTATCCACATATACGGACTTGCAGTTATTGGAGTACGAGCTGTCAGTAAGGAATCCCACTATCGCAATTTCTAGGGCGAGGGATGCGGTAAGCGACATGTTTGAAAAAGCGAAAGCAGAAGAAACGTCAAAAACCAGCGAAAAAGAGCCAGAAAAGGACCTTAAAGAGCTTTTCGACGAATTCTTATCCAAGATATTAAAGAAGATTGAATCATGAAAATAACGCACGTAGTGCAGGACACGCGCGAGAAACGCGGGAAGCACAGGAACATCGAGGAATACTTGCGCCAAAGCGGCGTGAAGATAATCCGGGATAAGGTGTACGTCGGCGACTACACGCTGCCGACCGACAGGCGCGTAAGCATTGACATAAAGCAGGACGTAGTAGAGATAGCCGGAAACATATGCGGAGCGGAGCATGCGCGGTTTCGGGAGGAGCTGAGACGGGCGCAGGAGACGGGGACGCAATTGTACGTTCTAATCCAACAAAACGAGTGCAGCGGCAAATCGATTGCCTGTCCCGAAGACTTGCGGCATTGGGAAGCTCCGAAGTTCCGCTACGGCGCAAAGCGGGGCGAGCCGAGAACGCTGGTCAAGGGCGAGCCGCTCGGCAAGGCTATGCGGACAATGGAAAGCCGGTACGGCGTAATATTCCTGTTCTGTGCTCCCGAAGAAGCGGGGCAATACGTATTGGAGTTATTGGGAGAAAAGAAATGACATATACGGAGTTTTTGAGATTTTGCGAGACGTGCCGCAGGTTGGGGCTTAAAACGCTGTGGGACGTAAAGAACTACACAGAGGCGACGGGGACAAGCCCTCGCGACCTAACCATGCAGGGCGGCGCTAAGCGTCTTCTTAGGAGCGTCAAATGAATAAGATAGCGGTTTTGGGCAGGCTGACTGCCGACGTGGAAATGGGCGAAACGGCAAGCGGGCTTACTTTTTGTAAATTCAGGCTTGCGTCCCGCTCGAAAATGAAAGACAGGGACGGCAATTATACGACGGATTTTTTTCTCTGTACGGCATGGCGCGAAAAGGCGGAAATGCTTGCCAAGTACACGGGCAAGGGAAGCCAGATAATAGCGTCGGGGTCAATGCACAGCCGCCAATACGAGGACGGCGACGGGAAAAAGCGCACGGTGTGGGAGCTTACCATAGAGGACTTCGAGTTTGCGGGTTCGGGACCGGGCGAAGACGAGAACGAAGAGGGCGACAAAATAAAGCCCATAGGGCAGTCGAAAAAGAGGTCGCCGATAGACAAGCTGCCGTTGCTTGACGACGACACGGAGTTGCCTTTTTAAAGGGCGAAGATAAACAAAAATTTACACAATCGGGAGTGCAAACGCGAAATGAAGCATGGATTAAGAACATTTCCGTTGCCTGTTGATTTGGACGATAGTGTAAAACTTGTAGAAGCCGAGTTCGGTATAGAAGGATTTGCGGTAGTTATAAAACTGCACCAAGCGATATATGCGCGCGGCTACTACATGAAATGGGATATAGACACGGAGCTCTTGTTCATGCGAGATTACTGCTTATCTGCGGTGGGTCGGTCGCTCCTGTCCGAAATAGTATCTTGTTGCATAAGGCGTGGAGTATTCGAATCGACGATGTTCGAGAAGTATCGAATATTAACAAGCAGGCGGATTCAAGAAACGTTCCTGACCGCAACGAAGAGAAACACAGAGGTCGTTTTTAATAAAGACTACGCCCTTGACGTTGTATACACTTTTATCCAAAATGCAGACAAAAACGGCAAAAATGTAAACATTTTTTTCAAAAATGCAGACAGTCTGTATGCAGAATGCGACAAAAGAAAAGAAAAGAAAATAAAAGAAAATAAAAGAAATATATATGCGTCGTCCGAAACGCCGACGCCGGCAAAAACGGTGCAAAATCTCATTATGTGTAACGGACGAAATTTTAGTGTGACGCAGGACATGGTGGACGAGCTTGCGCCGCTATACCCGGCAGTGGACATCGAGCAGGAGCTGCGTAAAATGCAGGGGTGGCTGTTGGGGAATCCGCGCAACAGGAAGACGGAGAACGGCATGATGAGGTTTGTGACCGCTTGGTTGGGGAAAGAGCAGGACAGAGCGGGCGGGAACGGACGCGCGGAGAAGAGCGACGGTAAGCGTGCACGAAAGACGGGAACGGAGAGGGAGTACAGCAGCGCGGAATTGAACGCGCTGTTTGATAACCTTGACGACGTGAAGATATAGCGAGAGGGGAGAAGGGCGCAAGCGCATGAGACTGACTGCCGAGCAACAGGGGCTTATAGAAAAATCGCAATGGATAGTGAACGACGTTCTCAAATACTACGGCGTAGGGTATGACAACGATTTAAGGCAGGCGGCAATGTTGTACATGTGTAAGTGCTTGGAGAGATATGAGCCGGAGCGGGGCAAGTGGGAAACGTATGCGTATACGAACGTCAAGTATTACGTGGTGAAGTACATGAGGCGGCAGAAGGCGGAGAGGGCGCGGACGGTAGCGCAGGACGAGGACACGAGCGAGCTTCCGAGCACGGAGGCGGACGCGACGGAGAGGCGGGCGGACGCAAGGCTGCGCGTCAAACGGATGTTGGAGTGCTGCGACGCGGAGGAGCGCGGGGTAGTCATAAGACTGCTTGCGGGGCACAGTAAGAGCAGGGTGGCGCGGCGCATTGGGAAAAGCCCGCAGACGGTGAGCGGGATAATAAGGTCGGTGCGGGAAAAGTACATACAATCGTGTTTGGCGGGCAGAAACGGACATGAGAGCGGCGAAAACGTCTTTTTCGATAAATGTATCGAGGAAAACGGTTTTGACGGAAATAGCGGCAAATAAAGGCGTGAAACGCGAAGAGAGGATTTTGAAAAATGGAGCTTACGCACATGAGCCTGTGCAGTGGCATAGGCGGGATAGACCTTGCGGCGGAGTGGGCGGGGTTCAGGACGATAGCCCAATGCGAGACGGACGAGTACGCAAGCAAGGTGTTGGCAAAAAATTTCAAAGGAGTGCCTAATTTACATGACATACGAACAGTTGGAAATGAGCGGCTTGCCGAGTACGGAATCGACAGAGGAGCAATTACGGTGTTGTCGGCGGGGTTTCCCTGCCAGCCTTACAGTCTTGCGGGAAAGGGTAAGGGCGATGGTGACGAGCGTGACTTGTGGGGAGAGGTTGCAAGATGTATCGGCGAGATTAAACCGCGCTGGTTCGTCGGTGAAAATACGCCCGGTTTGTTTGCCCGAGCTAATCAGAGATACTTCAAGCGAATACTTGCCGACCTTGCCGCGCTGGGGTATAGCGTGTCATGGGGAATATGGGGAGCTTGCGACGTCGGAGCGCCTCATCAGCGAAAGCGGGTGTTCATTGTCGGTAGGAACGCCGACGGCACGCATGACGAAACGCAGTGCGAAGTTTGCAAAGGGGAGAACCCCGACTCCGGCGGAGATAGCCGAAACTTTCCCGACGCCGCTGGCGAGCGACGCTATTCGAGTAAGATACGACGAGGAGAGTTTAAAGAAAGTCGGAATGAGGAGGACGCAGGGCGAGTACAAGAAAGCGGGGTGCAATTTGAGCGAATATGTGGCGTTATTCCCGACGCCAATGGCTACGGGGTGGAGCAATTCGGGGAGCAGAAAGAAATTGAAAAAGTTAGAAGACGAGAAGATAACAAGCGAAGACGAGCGAAAGAAAATGCAATCGGGCGGTGGTGGCAAACTGAACCCGACGTGGGTAGAGTGGTTACAAGGTGTCCCCATAGGGTGGACAGACTTAGAGGTTTAGGCAATATGGTAGTCCCGGCGCAAATTTACCCGCTTTTCGAGGTAATAGCCGAAATTGAGAGAGGAGACGAAAATGCGTAAAAAAACAATAACGGACAGTCTGACCGCGTCACGGGCTTACAGCGGGCAGGTAAAAAGGGCGCATACGGCGTTGGACGAGTTGACGGGAGAAGCGGCTGCGCTCGGCTTGACTTACGGGAAGTACAAAGCGTTGCTGTCGTCACCCGAGCTGCTCAGAACGGTTGCTGCGGCGCGAGGAATAGACGTCGGGAACTGCGCGAGCGTGGACGAGCTGCGGGCAGTAATAAGGAGCCGTTCATATGTCGCTGATTGAGTATACGTTGTTCGGGAAAGTAGACAAAGTTAAATCCGCAATAGAGCGGATAAGGCTTGCCGAAATGTCCCAAGAACCCTTGTGCGTTTGTTATAGCGGAGGGAAAGACAGCAAAGTAATTCGCCGCTTGTGTGAAATGGCGGGAGTAAATTATGAACTGCACTACAATTTGACAAGCGTAGACCACCCGAGCGTTGTGCGAGAGATACTTGACGACAAAGAGGTTATCGTAGATATTCCGCGCGATGAAAACGGAAAGCAAATAACAATGTGGTCGCTGATTGTCCAGAAAAAAATGCCACCCACGAGACTTGTGCGTTACTGCTGCGAGGAGCTGAAAGAAGAAAATGGTAAAGGACGCATTTGTGTGACGGGAGTAAGGAAAGCAGAAAGCGCTAGCAGAAAATTAAACAGCGGCGAAGTAAAAATTTTGGGCAAAACCGCTTTGAAAATAGCAGAAGAAACAAAAGCGGATTATTTAATAACGCCTAAGGGCGGTATAGTGTTGAATCTAGATAACGCCGAAACGCGTCGAACAGTTGAGCGCTGTTATAGAACTCACAATACGCTGATAAACCCCATAATTGATTGGAGCGACTCGGACGTGTGGGAGTTTTCCAGAAGCGAAAAAATAAAACAAAGCGATTTATACGAGCAGAACGGAGGGGCGTATAAACGTCTTGGGTGTATTTTGTGTCCAATGGCAACATGTAAAGAAAGAGAGAAGGGAGAAAAGGATTATCCCAACATTAAAGAAGCGTATATACGCGCGTTTGAAAAAATGTTGAAAGTTAATAGCAATGTTTCCTATTCATGGAAGTCCGGCGAAGAAGTTTTTGAATGGTGGATGAACCGGAGTGGGAACTTAAAAAAAGAAAAAGGACAGATTAGTTTTTTAGGAGCGCAAAATGAATAAAGAAAAACAGATAGACGAGATAGCAAGGATAGTAGAGGAACTGTATTGCGTGTACGAGACAACGCCGCGCGAAATAGCGGAAGGAATATACGGGGCGGGGTATCGTAAAATTGACGAGCCGATGAAGGAGGTACTGAAATGAAGAACTTTTGCGAGAGCTGCTTAATTGACTGCGAGTGGCGCGGGGACGTTGTTTTTTGCGACGACTGCAACGAGCTGTCTTCGTGCAACAAATACTGCATGTGCCCGCGCGAAGAGTTTGTGTCGCACAACGATTGCTACATACCGTATGAGTATCCCGAAATAAAGGAATGCGAGGACGGTTATAAGCCGCCAGAGAAGGAAATACAGGAGCAAGACGAATGAAAGCTGTAATGATTAATATTTCGCCGAAATATTGCGAGCTAATCGGTGGGAAATACATTTAACTCGTCCGCCGCAGTCGTGGTGTTATGTGGAGCAAGCTCCGTAGTCGCCAAACCGATTTATATAAACAACTCCTTGTTGCTACACAGGAATAAAGGAGGGGGCATAATACCCCCTCCGAAACGAAAATATTTGACGCTCAAAAAAATGACCCCCCTCGTTTTTCAACGGGGGATTTTCATTGCCGGAAAAATAAATTTTGGAATTTGTGATTTTTTTGCCTATATAGGTAAATGACGAGCAAGTGACCACTGTGCGTTGTGATTATGGTTACCATAAAAAAGTTGTATGGAAAAACGCTTGCCGGAGAAGCGGAAAAATGGTAAAATAAGCATGCGAAGGTCGGGGAACGCCTGACCGTCGCAAATATTAAAAGGGAGGCAAGAACGAATGATTAAGGGAGTTGATTTCATGATGAATAAACAGTTCGGCGCAGTGTTGGAGCTACTCGCGCGCCTGATTGAAGAGGGCGCGAAGGACAGTCAGGGCGCGGCGGAAATCATAAGAGCCTTAAAGTCCGAAATGACTAAATAAAAGCAAAGACCGCCCCACGCGGGAGCGGTCAAGAGTATCAAGGCGCAGGGGGGAGAAGCCTCCGCCCCTCTGCCGCCTTTAATTCTAACGGGGGGCGAAAAAAAAGTCAACTAAATTAAAGGAGAAAAGAGATAAAAATGGAATTTTACAATATTAAACAATGCGCCGCAGACTTGGCACAAGCGGATTATGCCGAGGAGATAAGCAAGCCAGCTATCAAGCATTTTAGAATTATCGACAAACGCGACAGCGTTATCACGTACGCGCTCAACGTGCGCGGGGCGATGCAGGCGCTTGCGGACAGGCTGAGAGTGCGCGGGGACGATAGGCGCGCGCCCAATAGCGTTGATTTGAAAATGTATTCAGATGGCTATCATGCAAAAACGGCACACTATACAGACGCGGACGAGCTGACCGCCGAAGAATTGACCGACGCGGAAACGGAAGAATTAAATGCCGCGCTTGATTGGGTCGAGACTTTTAGCCGAGAGATGTCAAGGAGCTTTTGGTATATGGTTGAATGGGGAAACGGTTATGACGAGCGGACCGCCGCCGTATACAACCTTTTATCATATATTCAACACGAAAACAAGACGCCCGACGGAATGCCGGAAGGCGTGAAAAATTGGATTTTCACCGTTTTCCCGCATACGGCGAAGGTCGTAGCGACAGACATAGAGCGCGAGCAGAGCAGGCGCGCCCAGTTGAAGGCGTTTTATGCAGCGTATGACACTATTTTTGAAAGCTGCCTTCGCTTTAACATCGACATGGGTTTTTATAACGAAAAGCCGGGAGGGCTTGCGGAGCAAGCCGCGCTTGATTTTGTTTCAACAATTAAATATAACAGGTTTTCGGTGCGAGAATTTGAAGCAATAGTTAATTATCTAAACGCGCATTTTTGGGCGTACTACCGTCCGGGAAATCCGAATAATTATCAAAAAAACTACACATTGTTTTTCGGGCGCGAAAGTTCCGTCGTGCTTTACATCGAAGCGAAGTTCGAAAACGACGTTGAAATCAAAAAAACGATTGCGGATTTAAAAAGGATAGCCCGCCCCGACGAGATTGGCATAGAAAGCGAAATGCCGACATGGGACGGCAAGCGGCGTGCGCGGTTGCGCTTATGGTGGGATTAAAAGGAGGCAGAAACATGGCGATAAACTTATCACCAAGAGATTTTAACGAGATTTTCCGGGAGCAAGAAGAGAACGAAAACGAGCTTGCGCGAATAGAGCTTGACCAAGCGCGGCAAGAGCTGCAAAGAGAAAAAAACGAGCTTGCGCGGGCGAGGAACGACATTGCAAGGCGGCGCATAGAGTTAGCCGAAAGAGAATTGCGGGAAAAAGAGTCGAGACAGGAGCGCCGGCGGCAACAGTTAGAACGGCAACGGAAAACGGACAATTTCGCGCTGATTATGTCATACGTGATTAGCTTTGCCACGCTTGCCGCCTCTGTGGGCATGCTGTTGGCGTTAATGCTTTGACATTTGCCAAAATAAAGGATATAATTTTAGCAAGGAGATTAAAATATGATAAACTTCGAGGAAATCAGGGATATAATGGAGGCTGCTCGCGAGGAGCACTTCACGAGCAAAGGCATTGAGACTTGCGAGGGCATTTATTACATGAACGGCAAAAACGGAACCGATTATGATTATTTTGAAAATAATCACATATGCCCCTTTGCCATTTTTAAGCCTGAAAGCAACGGGGAGCCGGGTTATTATTACATTCAACTTTTTGCGCTTCGAAACAATAAATACAAAATGATTATTTTTAAAAATCCCCCACATGGCGAAATTTTGGAAATTAGCGGGGAGTTAAAATTGAGCGTCTATTCGCTCGTGAGCCATTTGCAAGAGGAAAAAGATAATAAAGGCGTTTGGGACGAGCTTGTGACCTCTTGGGAGCTCAAAAACGAAACATTTATCGACAATTACAAAGACAGGGTCGAAGACTACACAGACTAAAAGGCGGGGGGATTTTCCCCCGTCTTTTTTTTTCGCCCTTTAAAAGGGCATACAAGCGGCGAAAGTCTCCGCCCGTTCTTTCCCCCCCCCGTTTCCGCTTTCCCTGCCTTTTGCCTTTCCCCGCCCGCCTTGCGCCCCTGCTATATACTACTTTCTTTTTTCCCTTTAAAAAAATATCTCTTTTGATATAATTTTCTTTTTTCTTTCCCTTGAAAATGGATCTCTTTATATTCTTTTCACTCAAAAGAATACTATTTCAAGAAAGTATAATATTTTAAATTAAATAAATATAAATTTATAATAATATATATAAATATATTTTAATATTTCTTAGAGAAAGTAAATTTCTTTTGTAAATATTACTTTCCCCAAAAATGAACAGAGAAAAAATAATTTACTTTTGATAGTGAACAGAATACACCCCCTGCCCCCGACGGGGGTTTTTTTTATTTGGGGGGAGCAAATTTTCACGTGACCCCTAAAAGGGGGATGGTATCTCAAAAAATGAGAATAAGTATTTTAAGGGAGGGGGTGTTTCCGAAAGAAATCGGAGAAGGCGGTATAATAATAAACGAGGGGGGCAAATAGGGCGGCGGCGGAAAAAGAGATAGATAAGGGGAAGGTGATTTTTTGAATAAGGTACAGCCGAAGTGGACGCAGCCTAAACGGATATCGTGTTTTACGCCGGAGCAGCAGTCGTATTATGCGGCGTTGCCGCCGAGACAGAGGGCGTATGTGGACGCTAGGGGGCGCGGGAACGGAAAGACTGCGAGCTATAAAATTGCGGGATACAGTACGGAGAAAAACGCGGGGCAAAACTCGTATATCCTTGAACGAAACAATCCGCGACTTGCGGAGCTTATTCGGGTGCTGGAAGAGGCTAGGAAGGCGAAAGAGGTTTTGCAGTCGGAAAGTGCGGAGGCGAGGCGTATAAATGCGCTTGCGGAGCAGAATACGGCTAAGGCGGTATTGGAAAAGATAGAGGGCGACGAGAGCGGGGAGCTTGCAAGGCAGATACAGTTTTTCAGGGACATCGCCGAAGGGAAGATAAAGACGGTCAAAAGAACCGTGTACAAAAACGGAGACAAGATAACCACCAAGACCGAGTACATAAGCGACGTAGACACGCGTATAAAGGCGAGAAAAGAGCTTGACAGGCTGCTGGGGATAAGCGCGTTACAGCCGCTCGGACAGATAAGCGCGGGCGGGAACGTGAACATCATGATTGTGGACGCAAGCAAAAAGGACGCGGTCGAAGACAGCAGGAACAATCCCGTGTTCATGGAAATGCAGGACAAGACGGAAGAGGCGGACGGCGAGGTAGTAATCGTTGCGGACAAGAAGGGCGGAGACGGACTTGCTGTCGTTGAGGTGGCGGACGAAGAAGAGGCAGAGATGACAGAATAAGAATGGGCGAAACAGTTGCAAAAGAGAAAGGCTATGCCGTTATAGACGAAAACGAGTACAGGCGACTGTGCGACGACATCACCGCGTCAACGGTGGTTGTTCCGAGCGTTTATCAGGAAGTGTTCCTTGACAAGTATCGGTACTTTATATTGTCGTCGGGGCGGTTGTCGGGAAAAACAAGCATACTCGTGGGGCTGTGGTGGGCGACCGTAAACAAGTTCCCCGACCGCGACATCGTTGTTTTACAGGCTACCGCTACGGAAATAAAGGACAGCATAATAAACGAGATTGAAAAGTTTTTGAGCAATTCGGGGCTTGACGTGGGGGACGCGCAATCCTGCGAGTGGTATATCCCGAAAAGCAAGTCGTATATTTCAAGCTCGTCAAGGAAGGGGCGGACGTATTTTTACCCCATAACCGACAGCAAGGGCGGGCAAAGGTCGAGAGGTATAAACACGCCAAATCCGTTGTCGCTCGTGCTGTATGAAGAGGCGCAGAAGAACAAGGACGCAAACGTGGTCGAGCAATCGGTCATTACGTTTATCCGACAGCTTGACGCGGAGGCAAAGCTGGTAATAGGCGGGAACAACGAGACTGCGGGGCATTGGTTTGTGGATTATGTATTCGACAAACGGAAAGACCCCGATTGGTGTTATATATACGCGAACTGCTATCACATATGGGAGCTGCTTAACGAGCAGACGCGGAAATACGTGGAAAGCGTAAAGGCGGCGAACTACACTGAGTTCAGGCGCGTGTTTTTGGGGGACATCAACGCGAGCGCGTCAGACGTGGTATTCCCGCAATTCGATAGGTCAAAGCACTACAAGCGTGCGTATGAGCTTGAAAAGAAGTACATAACGACGCTGTTTATTGGGATTGACCACGCGACAACAGACGATGCTTTCGCCTGCGTGCCCGTTGCGGTGCTTGACGACGGTACGACGCAGACGCTCGAAGTTTTGTACGACGACCCCAAAGAAACCAACAGAACGCTGTCGGCGGTGGAGCAATGCGAGTTATTGGACGATTTTGTGGATTTTCTGGACAACAGGTACGGGATTGAAGCAAATCAGCTGCCGACCTATCTGTCGGTGGACTGCGCAGCCGCCACGTTTATAGGGTTTCTGCGGCACACGAAGCGAACAAGCAAGAAAAAGGTGTGGCGGTTTATAAAGGTCAAGCCGTTTACCGCCAAGAAAAAGGACAGGAATTTGGGGATTATAAAAAATGCGTTTGCGTATGGCGTTTTGACAATTCTTAACGAGGGCGCAAAGATGTACGACGGGCGCGTGAACGTGCACAGGCTTGCGCGAGAGATAGAGAAACAAAGGTACAAGAACAGGAAGCTCGACCCGAAGATAGACAACGACTTGGTTGACGCGCTCGAATACGGGCTTATTCCGTACTACTCGAACTGTTACAACCTGTCTTTCCCCATAAGGCGGCGGGATTATCTCAAATCGGCGCATGTTGAAGAAATACGAAAATTAGCGGGCTTAAAAAAAATTGCCGCGTAGAAAAAAAGGAGAAGAAATGATACGTTGCACTAAGGCAAAATGCAGATTGCACAACGAGAAGAACGCATGCAGGCACAAAGACCAATGGGGCATATGCGGATTGACGAAAGCGGAGTTTGATAAATACATAGTCAGACCCGCAACGCCCGAGAAAGAGGCAATGCCGAAGAGAGAGACGAAGACGACGAAAGAGGAGCGCAAGAATGGATAAAATTCCGTTTAAAAGCAAAAGCAAGCCGAAGCTGCCAAAAAAGACGCCCGAACAGATTATAGCCGAGAAGCACGACGGGTTGATGAACACCATAATATCCCAGACGTTTGCGCGGCATGCGGGGCTGTCCGAAAAAGAATACCTGAAACGGCTGGGCATTAAGGGGACGAAAATAAGCGAGGAACGCGCAGTGCGAATAGCAAAGTTCAACGCGACGCTTGCGCTTACGAAGGTTCTGCTCGACTGCGTGGGAAAAGCGAACATGATAACGAATTTTTATCGCGTGTACTTGCAGGAGAACGATTTGGTGGAGAAGGGAGACTGAAATGGAAAAAACACAAGCGACAAAAGAGAAAGTAGACATAAAGGCGGCAGAAATAGACCCTGACGTGTTAGGCGAATTGGGGCGGGACTGCGTTCTGAAAGTCATAGACAACGAAAAGGAAATGAGGCGGGCGGAGCTTAACTGCCTGTGCGAAATGCTTTCGCAGCTGAATCATTTGCATATCGCGCTTGACGAAATGCTCAACATACTCTCGATAGCGGGGAACGACAAGATAGTAGAGTTCTTTTCCGCCGTGCGGGAGAACATGGAGAAAGAGGAAGCGGCGGCGAGAGAGGAAAACGAAGGGAATTAGGGAGTAAGAAATGAGCCAACAAGTTTTTGACATAGATACCGTAGGCTTTTCGATGAACGGGATTAACGGGCTTGGCTCGTACTTTGACTTTTACGTCAACAATGTTTTTTACCTGCTTGCGCCGGAGTATTATTTTTCGTTTTACTCCATTTATCTGAACCGTTGTCTTTCGGTATACGACGGTTGGGTGAACGGTTGGCACAACGTGAGAAGCGGACTTGTGCCGCAGCGTATGTTACAGAGCCTTGCAAACGGACTGAACAATATGCTTTTCGCGCACGGCGTAGATTTTGCGGGGCGTACTCCCGACTACAATTTTGCGATTGATTGGGCAAAGCGGACAAAGTTCTATAAGGCGCTCAAAAAAGCGCATAAATTCGGAATAGCGGGGGGCACCGCGCTTATGAAGCTGAATCGCTCCAACAAGGAGCTGTTCATGTCGGCGCATAGAATCGACACTTTTTTTGCCGACATAGACGCTACGGGAAAGGTCGTGAGCGTGCAGGTTTTTTTCGACGCAATCCATAACACAAATCCGTCGGGCACGAAAACGCATTACGGCATATGCGAAGAAAGATATTTCAACGACGAGGGCAAGCCGGTAGTCCGTTCATCGGTGTACGTGGTAAACGGAAATTTGCAGACGGAAGTAGCGTCGCGCCAAGAGCCTACGCGCAATGTATCGCGTAAATATTGGTTGGAGCTGCCGCGAAACGTAAAAAAATACATTTTGGATAATTATCCGGATATTGTTTTAGACCAAGAAATAATGCTGCCGTTCCACAACTCGATAGGGTGTTATCTAATGCGGTTCACCGACGATATCCCGCAAATACCAAACACTCCGTTCGGTCAACCCATAGGGGATATTCTGTTCACGGAAAACTTCCAGTACGACCAGATGAAGTACTTTGAGAAAAACGAGGTTGACCTTGCGCGGGCAAGGGCGTTGCTGCCGGAAGAGATGTGGAACAAGGACGACCCGCTGTACGGCGACAGGGCGTTGAACGAAAGGTTTTATCAGAAAGTCGCGTCAATGGGCAACGACAACGACAAAGTCACGCCGTTGCAGTTTCTGTTGCGCGGCGGGGATATACGGACGCAGAAAGAGAACATCTACAAGGACATAGGGTTTAAGCTGCAAATATCCGCATCGTCCGTAGCGACGTTTTTGAACGAAGGGGCGGGAGCCAGAACGGCAACGGAAATAATAAGCGAAAGGACAAAGTCGTCTACGTGGATAAACGGGCAAATCAATTTGAACGCGCCCGAGATAAACGAGCTGTTAAGGGACGTTATGTATTTTTACAATCGCAATTCGGTGGATATAATCCTGCGCCCCGAAGACCAAAGTCCGTTTTTGGACAAGCTCAAAGTGTACAGCGACGTATTTTCGGCAGGAAATATGTCTGCGGAGCGGTTTGTACGCGGAGTGTACGGCAATCTGTCTCAGGCTGAGCAGGCGGCAGAAATAGAGTACCTGAAAGAGACGAGGGCGGCGGCGGCAGAAATGGACAGGCAGGCTGCGTTTGCGTGGAACGGCGACAGAGCGCCGCGAAAGGTGGAGGAGCCGGAAGATGTGAGTGCGCCGCTTGCCGAGAAAAAAGGACAAAAGTCGGGCTGAAAACGGCACGACCGAAAGAAAATAAAAAAAACGGTATAATAATAAACGGACAGGGCAAAACGCACAGCGGAGTAGCCTCAAAGAGTCCGAAGATTAAGGAGAACAAGAAAAATGCTGAAAAAAGCTCTGTTAAAAGCTCTGACTAACCTTACACCGGAAGAGAAAGACGAGGTTCGCAAGTCATTAGGCGAGGGGCAACCCGCGTCGGAAGAAAATGTAGACGAACATGAAGGTAAAGGCGCAGAGAAGAACGAAAAAACGGCAGAAGACACAAAAGAGAAGGCAGCCGACGGGAGCGCGGGCGAGGAAAATTTCGAGGACGAAACCGACGCAGGCGAAGAAGACGGCGAAAGCAAGGCAAATCCCGGCAACGAAACAACCGACTCCAATCCCGCCCCTGCGCAAGGCGGAAAGGTGTTGGAGGTAGAAGGGCAGGGGAACGGCGTGCGCGTGGAAGACCTTGTGACTCAGGACATGCTTACGGCGCGTTTGGAAGCTCTGAACGCAAAGCTGAACGCTGTCATTGACGAGAACAAGGCGCTCAAAGACAAGTACGAAAATCCGGATTTCGGCAATCATGTCAAGAAGGGCGCGGGCGCAGCGGACAATCCGGCTGCCAAAAAGGCGGCTAACGAAAGTTTTGAGGAATACTCGAAGCAATTTATGTAAAAACCAAAAAAGAATTTATACAAAGGAGAATTGAACATTGAGTTTTGTAACTATTAACGGATTTGACGTGGAACACGCGTCGCAATTACTTATTTACGACAACCTTTTTCCCGAAATACAGCACATAAACGGGAAGGGAGTCACGGACAGATACACCAAGACGGACGACGTCGAAAGCGTAACGTACATAGACGTAATGCGGGTGCTGCCGTATGCGCCCAGATTCCGTCAGCTCGGCGCGGCGAACAACGGAACTTTCCACAATCAGAAGAACGAGGGCGGTTTCGGCAATGCGCCGCAGTCGGTACATTACACAATCCCCGTCGATTTGATATACGACGAGGGCGTGGCTATAACGTCGCCTCAGATTTATGCAAATCCCGCCAACTTGAAAAGCGTCATCATGGCGCAGCTCATAAAGACGGCGGGCATGGCAATCAACGTCATCACATACGCGAAACAGTGGGAAGCGTTTTTCCGTGACAGCTATGACGAGGACGGAAACGACATAACAAACGCGGGTGCGGCATTTGCCTACGACGCGTCGCTTGCGGCAAACGTGGAGGGCAGCGCGGCGGACGCGTTCATCGCGGCGAATGCGGCATTGACGGACGGCATACCTTCCATTGGCGCGTTGGTCGTGCCTGTGGAAGAGAGACAGGCGTTTGTGTCCACGCAATTCAACCGCGTCATGAAGCGTCAGTATATGCAGAACGCTTCCGAAGCGGCGGCGCGAATTCTCGCAACCGGATTTGCCAATCCGTTCAGAGAGGGGGCGAGCGTCAGAATCACTACGGCTACGGGCTTGTGCGGAATGTACGACGGCGTAGACATCTTCCTCATGAACAGAGCGGTGCGCGAATTTGTGTACGTCGCGCTCAACGTGCCCAGAAATGTTCCCGCAAACGCGACGGTGCTTGCATTGCTTGACACTATCGACGCGTTTATCGTGTACGGCGCGGGCACGTGTCGCGGAATCGTAGGTCCTTCGCTTATCGCCAATCCCAACACATACTTCGGCGGCGTGTATATACTGCCTAAGATGAAGGTGGGCGTAGAGGTTCTGAGCGGCGAAACGATAAAGGTCGTAAAGAGAGGCACGGCGTGGACTGCGGAAAACATCAAGGCGATTGTCGCCGCTATTAAGTTTACTCCTATCGACGGTAAGACGGTAACGGGTAACGGCGTATTGGGCGACGGCGTATTTAACGACGGTACAACCAATTAACAAAAGACAAAGCCGAAAAAAACGGCGGAAACGGACAGGAGGGCGGGAGCAATCTCGCCCTTTGTTTCTTAAAGGTGGATTTATGGTTAAATTTGCAAAAGTGGGATACGGAAGCGACGGGCGCGGGCTTGGAAAAACAACCGACGGCTATACGTATGTCGTCAACGACAACGTGAGGGCGCAGGATATAATTTATCCGAGCGCGTACAATATCCCCGCGAAAAGAATCATAGGAACGACGGGCAGAGTGTTGAGCACGGCGAAAGAAACGTCTGTAAAGGGGCAGAAAATACGGCAGGAGCTTGACAGCGGCGGTGCGGACGGAAACAAAGCGCCTATCTCTCCCGCCTATGCCATGACGACTAAGGAAGCGGGGGCTAAGCCGGAAAGAGGCAAGACGGGCAGGTTCGACGCGGGACAGAACGGAACGGTTACCGCGCAGGGCGAACAGACGCGTAAGGCTAACGTGGCGGCGAGGGCGGCGCATGGGACTGTACGCGAAGGCGAAAGTTTCGAGAGTTACAGCGCGAGGTTCATGGGAAGCGAAAGAAAGGAGACGGAATAATGTACATATACAAAGCCCCCGAATACACAAAAGAAATGCTCTTCCAAATGGACGATAAGGACATCGTCTTCCCCTTTACCAACCGCGAGGGGGAGATAGGGGGAGTTTACGACGGACTTTTTCACCAGTACCGACTTAACCCCGAATATTTTACGTTCAGGGGGCACAACCTCGAAAAGGAAATAGAGGGCAACGACGCAAACCGCGTCAAAAATTTTCTGGACTATCTCCGTATCAAAAGCTACGGCTGGATATATTCCGCGTCAAAAAGCAGCAGAAGTCAGATTAACTACATGATAGCGAAGGGGCGGCTGCTCGGATTTACGCCTTTCGAGTACAGGACACAGTTTTTGGAAGCCATGTTCCTGCAAGGCGAGTATATGCTTGCAAACGGCGACATTGCGGCTATAAGCGGAGTAGACCTTGACACCATGCAGAACATGAGCGCGGACGTGATAAGGTGGCAGGACAGGGATATGCACCCCAACGCTATGAAAGCGTGGCGGCAGCTCGGCTTGAACTACTACGGACGCTATCCGTTCAGACCGATTGGAAAGGATTGGTAAGATGTATTTGAAACCGAGAAGCACAACAAAAAATCCGCGCGCCATGCTGTACAGGCGTTTTACCGTGTTGGAGGACAGCTACACGAAAAAAGTTCTCTACCTTACGGAGGACGGAAAGTATTGGCTGTTCGACGCGCAGGGCAACGCTTTCGTCCAAGCGGACGGAAAGAACGCAAGCTCCGTCGTGTATAGCGTGGAATCGGACAAGGTTTGTTTTTATTACAACCATGCGTATTGGCAGTATACGGGAAGCGAGTGGACGCTTGCAATACCGGGCACGACTATCGAGCTGTTGCAGTCGTCTTTCGGGAATGTGGCGAAGTATCAGACGAACAGGTATTACTACGTTGGCTCTTTCGATTACATGATTAAGGGAAGCGTGGACGGCTCTACAATTCAATACGTCAAGGGGCTTATAACGCCGCAGTCGTCGCTTAACATACGGACGTATGACGACATCGAAGTACGCCCCGACGACCTTATCGTGATTGGGGGGAGTCTTTACGCGGTGGAAAACCTCGAAGCTACGTACAAGCAAATGCCAAAGCGGTTCGGCATTTACTACATGACGCTGAACAACATTTTGTAGGTGGCAAATGGCGACGCGGTTTTCACAGATATTCACGCTCAAAGACATCTTCAACAACAAAAAGCTGGCGGGGAAAATCCCGCTTATAAACTATCGCGAGCGGGAGAGGGAGGACGGCAAGACGATGGTGCGGACAAGCCCCAAGAGCGTCCCGCGTCTTGTGTACGACACGTCGGTAAAAGCGGCGAGACCTTACTACAAGCCCTTAAACCCGTCTAAATCGGGAGATACCATAATAATCGACGGAACACTCGTCGGAGACCATGACGCGGCTGTAAATGCCGTTTACGAGGCTCTGGTGGCGCAGAAGCAAATAATGAAATGGACGGTCAACAACGCCGACATGATTAGGGACGCGTTAAAAGAGGGCGAAAAGAACGCTCGGTTGTACGGGATTAGCTCGAAGCTGTATCTGAGGGCGCAGTCCATGCAGGAGATAGAGGGAATGAGTAAGCGGCAGATTCAGGCGCTCATGACGGACATAATGGAGAACATCGTGTACGGCGACGACTTCCCCAAGACCAAGAAGAAGTGGGGAGTGGAAAATTTCGACGCTATACCGCAGCGCGGGAGATTGCTCGATTACAATCAGCTCAGGCAAATGTGGAAAAATAAAGTAGGAGATTGAGACGAAATGAAAAGAACGATTTTGACGGCAGAGGATATTAAAAATATCTGGCAGGAGATTTTCAACGGAACGGATATTCCCGAACGGCAGGCGGACGGGAGTATCGTGACGCGCAGGGATAATCCCAACTCGGAGACTATTCTGCTCGTCAACGAGGACGGAGAGCGCGAAAACATAGACCTTGCGGAGTATCTGGGCATTAAATTTTACACGTGGAAAGAGCGGCTCGTGGAAACAAAGGACGAGGGCGGGGGCGCGGCTCCCTATTCGGCGTTTGACGATTGGGTAAGGAGCATAGAGTTCTCGCTCTCTCAGGCGTATGCGCTCGTGGAGCTTGTGGACGAAGAGGTTACGACCAGCCAAGACATAGACAACGCGGTAAAGGCGGGGCGCATTACGTTCCTTATTCAGAGCGACAAAGTAAAGAATTTGGATTATTACGTGACCAAAATCCGCAACAACTACATAGGCAACCCCGAGCAAATAATGAACGCATACGGGGACACGGTTACCGCGTATCTGCTTTTGGGCACGCTCATGTACGACGAAGAGCCTGCGACTACACAATATGGGGAGTGCGTGCGGGTGAGTGCGGGGTTTAAAATAAGCTACATGTCCGACGCGCTCAACTACTCCGACCAACGCATAGAAATATCTCTCGACGGCGATGACGAATACGACGCGGAGGGGAATGTGGTGGGCGAGAGCAAGTTTTTGACGGTGCCCATAACCAAACAGAGCTGGCAGGCTATATTCACGTCCAACGCAATCCCGACGAGCGAGAGACCCGACCTGACGGGATTTTTGGCGACGACGCTGTCCGTCGTCAAGACCTTTACCTTTTTCGACTTCAACAAAACGCTTACGCAGCGGCTCAACGATATATTCTGGCGGTGCGGGGCTTACAGGGTGGACGGGATAGTGTCGGAGGCGCAGGACGTGAATATCCCCGTATACGTGCGCGTGACGACGGCGGAGCACAGCTATGTCTTCAAGGACATGATAGACAACATACAGAAAGTTATAACCAACAGTGATTTCAACGTGTCGAGCTTAACTCTCAAAGGCTGGGGCAGACTCGGCTGGGAGATTTCGCCGCCTCCGACTCCCCAAACGTACAGCGTCAAGTACAGCGTGTGCGACAGCGGGCGTGGCGTTATTTTGGGCAATACGGAGCAGACGGTGGTAAGCGGCGGCAACGCAACGTCCGTTACCGCTTTCCCGCTTAACGGTTGGGAGTTTTCCGAATGGTCGGACGGACGGCTCGGGGCGACGCGGCAGGACGTGAATGTCACGGGAGACATTGACGTATGCGCTATATTCGAGATAAGTGTTCCCGAGCCTGTCGAAAAAACAGTCACTTTCCCGTATACGGGCATAGTGTTCGACGTTACGACCGTCCAAATGCAGGTTGCGCCCGAGCCTTACGGTAAATCTTCGCCTTTAAATCCCGACGAAGCGGAAAGGCTCGAATGGATAGACGTTACATTGGCGGGCACGCCGCTTGAAAATACGGTCATCGAGGAAATTCTGCTAGTGCAAATGAAAGGGTTCAAGTGGAACGACGACGCTGTAACAGACAATGCCGTTGACTGGAAAATAGAAGGCGGGGTATTGAAAGTAAAGTTTGCGCCCGTCCCGGATATTGACGACCCTTTAAATAGGGTGAACTGGGAGAGATTCCAAAATCAGACGAGCGCGGGGGACGGAGTTTACGAATACCGCCGCTCAACCGTTACGGTCACGTATACGACCAATCCGTAAATAAGGAGAGGAAGAAATGCTGTATCAGCAGGGGACGCAGAGAATTGAAGTTATAGTGAGGAAGCAAAGCGGCGGCGGAGTGTCGGGCGGCGCGGGAACAAAGGAAACCGACGCCGACAAGACTACCGCCGCAGGCGGCGAGGAAAGCGAGGGCTTGGGAACGGGCACGGGCATGAATACGCGCACGAAGCGTGTAGTGAGTGCGAATGTGCAGCACATATTGTCCACCGTCAAGCAGGGTGCTGACCTTGCCATAGATTATTGGGCGTCGGGGATAGGAATTCAGAGCGGCGACCAAGCGTTACAGGACAGGACGGAGAGGAGGATAGAGGTGTTAAAGGACACGACCTCTCTTGCTTATAGCGTCGTCATGGGCGGCGTTTCAATGGCGTGGGCTGGTCCTGTCGGGATTATATTGGGGAGCGCGCTGTCGGGAATAACGTCGGGGGCGAGCCTGCTCTCCAAATACTCCAAGCGGGAACGCGAGTACAATTTTACTATTTTCAAAGAGCAAAGTTCAATCGAGTATCAGAGGGCGAGAGCGGGAACGGATTGGACAAACGGAAGATTGAGGTGATTTTTTATGATTATAACGAAAATTTATCTTTACGACAGCATGCAGGAAGAAAACTTTTACAGGGGCACGGATTATTCCGCACATCTCTTGCAGGGCGTGAGTACGGACGAGAAGTTGGACGAAACTCTCGACATGGCGGAGGTGACGCTTGCGGGGCTGAACTTCTCAAAGGAGTTTGCGCCCAAAACCAAGTTTATTTTGGAGTTTTGGGAGAAACGCAAGGGGAGCGCGGAGGCACAGCTGTGGGAGAGCTTCCATTTGTGCGTTGCGCAGGATATTGTGACGCAGCCTATTATAAGCGACGCGCACTATTTCGACCACCACATCTATTTTGACGAGGCTTCCGTCGATGCGCAGGGGCGGCTTGTGGATAACATCGCCGTCACGTATAGGCTGAAAAATGTAAGTCTGGATAAAGAAACTGGGGGCAATCGTACGGAAAAAGCAAAATCTGTTTTTACTGTACCGAGTGAATATGTGGCGCGGTCATTTGGAAGGACATCGGGTTTTGGGTATCGTAGCGTACAAGGTGGCAAAAAATTCGAGTGGGTTTTCCCCGATTGGTATGAGGTGGATTTGGGCGACGGACTTGTTAAGCCGTCCGACGTTGAATGGGACAATTTTCTAAAATACCAAGAAATACCTAACGGAGGTAGCAAGAGAATACGGCTGCCCGTGCCCATGCTTAGGATTTATTACGGGACGGAAAATACAAAGACCTACACTTTGCAGGGGTACTGTTCTTTGAATGTGAAAGTGGTTCAAAAATCTTCTACTACAAAGGAAGACGAAACTATTGTAAACATGGTTGTAAACCCTGTTGACAGCGACCCTGTCGAAGGCTATTGGGATAGAGGCTGGGAATTAAATAATATCCCGTCAACTGTAAAAGGGGTGACTTGTTCTAAAATTACATTAAATAGTGGGTTAATAACTGCGCCCGAAGAAAATGTTTATTTTAAAGCTGTTGCAGGAAACTATGAAACTACAAGAAAAAATCGAGTGATTGATTTTAATGCCGAATATGGGTATGAATATGGAATATTTATCAATATGGTAAATTTTTCAGATGGACCATCAGGGACGGAAAGAGTTTGTAGTAATTACAACGCTGACGCTTCTATGTCGGATTTTCCACTTTATTGGAGCGCAGTAAATAAAGCTACATTAACTTTGGATAATTCACCCCAAGCCACATTGAGTTTTTTCACAAGCAGCCCCGTGACGACGTGGCTCGAAAGCGCAAACGAAGCAACCGCTTATGAATTGTTTAATAAAGCGCAGCTATCCACGCAGCTTGTGAGAAAAATTCCGGAAACGTCCATAGACGAAACCCCACAATCGTATTACCTCGAAGAAAACGACGCGCTTGCGTTGAGAAACACGCAGATTGTGGAAAACTTCTATAATCAAAAAAATTGGTGGGAAGTGCTTATAGACATAGGCAAATATATTCACGCCATACCGAAAGTGCGCTTTGGACGGGATAATCGCTTTGTAGTGGAGTGGCGCAGGCTGGGGATTACGGAGCAATCAACAGGTATAAATAACGACGTGTCTGTATTTAATTCGCGCAGCATAGAGGATTACATTGCCGCCTGCTCGTCCTACGTCACAAATATGGTGCAGCTCGGCGGTATAATAGAGGAATGGGTTGCGCCAAAATCTTCAAGCGAGGATTACCTCGTGTATAACGACGTTGCGGAAATACAAACATCGAAAAATATTATAGAAATAATATCGGTTGAAATTCGGGAGCCTACTCATGGAATTACAAAAGATATAACTCCCTATGTCTATGAAAAAAACATATACCAGCTTTTAGATGTCGTTCCTACCACAGTCCCCAATAAAGGGCTTGCTATTTTCTACAATTTGGGCGAAAATAAAATACAAGGATTCAATTTTCGGTTGCCTACAAAAAATCCGGGCGAAGGCGAATATGCAATAAAAAGAATAATAGGCACTGTATATGGTTTTGAACCAACTGTTTGGGAAAGCATAGTAGTCAACGATTATGTTTTCCACATAGTATACAGAACGCAGGAGACGGTGCGCTCCGACCAGACGCGCCCCGATTTGCGAAAATATCTGCTGCAAACAAAGTATGACCGCACCCCGCAGCACAGACAGTTCAACAACCAACAGGACACCGTCGCAGACAGCGTAAAATTCGGAGATAATACGTATGGGCGCTTAATTCGGACGGGCAACACCACATATACAATACGAGAGTGGACGGACGGTTTGTTTAACGTAAAGCGGGCGGGGCAGCTATACGAGATACGAGGAGAACTTTATTACGTCACAAAGGTAAAAAGCGTATTTTATTTCGACCATGTAATATGCGACGTAGAGTTTAGCAAAGACTACAACAAGCTGTCTCAGATAATAGGGATACCGAGCGAGCCGCGTTTTTACGAGATAAGCGAGCAGAGCCAGATAAGGCGTTCAAAGGTCATTGCCGACTATCTTGTTTTGGGGACTTCCGACGGAGATAACAAGAATACGGACAGCTACATACAGGAAAGCGGTTGGGATTATATACAGCGGCTTATGTTCCCGTTGAGTTCGCAGTCTCCCGCTACTTATCCGAGATACGCGGCAACAATCTTCAAGAACGACATTGATAAGGACGACAACGTGGCGGGAAACGAGACTTTCATAACAAGCGTTTTACACCCTGTCGGTACGTATTCAATAAGGAATACGCTCACCATTTCGTGGAGAATGAAAGACAATTTCAGTGCGGGCGACCAAGTGGTACAAACTTCGTTGTATTTACCCGATAAAGATAATGAGCCAGACGGAGCGTTTGCTCGATTAGTGCCTTATCAATACCCCGACGTTCACGGCAGAGCGGATATGTTCGACTTCTTAATATTTCCTGCACTTGAACTGTCGGACAAGGAAATTAGGGAATTGCCTGCGTTGCCGAAAATAGATATAGCGGCGTTATTCGGGAGTGAAAACACTACCGCCGCCGCGATGAACAACACTAACGGATTGGTTTTGCTTAAAGACAACCGCGAAGCGTTGAGCTTTGACTACAATCTCGAATTACTGACGGACAGCGACCGTTTTGTGGTTTCGGGTTGGGTGTGGAGCGACAAAACCGATGAAAGCGGAGAGAATAACGCGAATATAGCGATAGCGTTGTTGAATGAGGAAATAAATAAAATTTCCAACGAGACGATTGACGCTAACTTTATTTCCCAATATGTGTACTCAGATTTTTTGGTCGATACGTCGGGCGGGAAAATAGTTATAACAATCCCTGCCGCCATGCGTGCGCCGATAGAAACTGGTATGTACAAAGCAATAGCAATTATTAGCACTAACGAGGTTAATGGTACTACAAATTCAGGGGCAAGGTACTTTGTATTCGGAAGAAATATAACGGGGCTGTCGGCAGATGAAGCAATGAAGTCGTGGGTGATACGGAAGTTCGACAAAAACGTATTTCCGCACCAGTGATTACTTTATTCGACAAAGAAGGCGCATTTTTGCGCCTTCTTTGTTTCGGTAAACAGTTGACATAAAAAGAAAATGTGTGTTATTTTCTACACAAAAAGGGGGAAGCATAAGTAATGCTTATAGCTTGTCTTGTTATTTTAGCACTCGGAATGGTTTTTTCAATTATATGCGCAATTTTTTATGGTTTTGCTGATTCTGAAAAGAATGAGGATTTGTTAAAACAAGAGAAACGTATAAATACTGCAAAATACTCGGCTATAATAGGGGTAATCGCGTTATTTATTGCCTATTTATTAGTTTGTTTTATAAATCCCGAAACTGCAATTACATTTGGGAATTTTATAATTATTCTTTTAATAAATATTCCTTTTTTGTTTGTATTTTTTGCTGCTTTCTCGTCATTAAGAAGTTGTTTTATATTGTTGGGATTAAACTGTGGTGTAATTATTATTTTAGCTTTGTTGCAAATTCCATTTATCTTGCCAATAGGTGTAAGCACGATTATCGGCTTTGCTTTGTGCATTTTATTTTTATCCATGATAGCAAAAAGACAATATCAATTTAAGGATAATGCAAATTTTGTCAAAGAAGGAACAACTCTTGATTCTATTGAAATTTTGTTCGGAACTAAACCTGCCAATTGGATTAAAGATGACGGCAAGCTAATAATCACCTACGAAAAAACGCAGTGGCGTGGATTTTTGCGCGGCGGAACAATCGTGCGCAGCGTAAAGGTGACGCTTGTGGACGAAAAGGTCGTAAAGGTTACGACGAAAAACATGGACGTTCCCGTTTGGTGAGCGGCAAGAATAGCATATTAAACACGAACACGGTCAAAAAAAGACCGTGTTTTTTTATGCGAAAACCCCTCCGCCGAAAGAAATCGAAGAAGAAGGTATAATAATAAACGAGGGAATAAACGAGGTTTAGCCAAATGAACGTAATAAAGATATATTTATCGGAGGGCGGGAGCACAGCGGACATAAAGCAAAATTTCCCGCTGTATCAGGGGGCGTATCAGAACAAGCTGCTTAACGTGTTTGTGCCCACCGCAATCATAGCGCAACAAACGGACGCGCCCATAACTACGGCGGTCAAGGTCGGCATGCTTTACACCAAGCGGACGGGGAAGATAGCGCAGAGCGATTCGTACTTTCTGCGCTATGTGAAAAAGCTGACGTACAACGGAGCGGAGTATGCGCTTTACGAAAGACTGTTGCCGCAGGCGTTCACCGTATATGCGGGGCAGGGGGAGAACGCGCCCACGCTTGTTATAAACGTGGTGAACATGGCGGAGGGGGCGACCACGCCAAACGAGCAGTCGGTAATATCCATAATCACGAGCCAAACGGTTGCGTTGGAAGTAATGCCGAGCGCAGACCTAGAAAGCGACCCGCCCGTAGAGCCGAGCGACATAGAGAAAATAGAGGGCGACATAAACCGCCTGCAAGAACAGGTAAATTCCATACACGCGTCAACATGGTATACGGGAGCGGCTGACAGCCCCGCCGACATAGCCGCCGAGCTTTCCGCTGCGGGCTACACTCCCGACGAGTTCGACATATACCTGAACGCCGACAACGGCAACGTGTATCAGTATCTTGAAAGTAACGGCGCGTTGACGTGGCAACTGAAAGGCAGCATAAGAGGCGAGCAGGGCGAACAGGGCGAGCAAGGAGCTAAGGGCGAAAGGGGAGAAGACGGCGACGACCTGTACAGCTTTACGGTTCAGAACGGAGACTTAATCGAGGTGAAAGCGGGAGCTGCGAGCGACGACGTTAAATACAAAATAGACGACAGCGGCTACCTCCGCATCACCATTACATACTAAGGAGAAGAGAGAAAAATGGCGACAACGACAATCAATTTGGGACGCGTCAAAGGGGCAATGTGGTATACGGGAACGGCGGACGACAATGTTTCCATATCTGCGGAGTTGGCTTCCGCCGGATACATACCCATAAAACTCGATGTGTACCTGAACACGGAGAACGGCAACGTGTATCAGTATTTGTCCAACGGCGACACGCTGAGCTGGCAGCTGCGGGGGAATTTGCGCGGAGCGCAGGGCGAGGGTTTTAAAATTTCCAAAACATACCCGAGCATAGCGGCGATGAACGCGGGATATGCGACGGACGGCGTGCCGCTTTACGGATTTGTGCTTATCGATACGGGCAACGTAGAGGACGAGGACAACGCAAAGCTGTACATGAAAGGCGAAACCGCCTACGAATATCTGACCGACCTTTCGGGTTCGCAGGGTATTACGGGACCTGAGGGACCTCAGGGGGCGACGGGACCTGCCGGACCTGCCGCAGGTTTCGGCAATCCGACAGCAACGGTAGATTCGACTACGGGCACGCCGCAAGTGACGGTAACTGCAAGCGGTCCCGATACGGCAAAAGTATTTGCCTTTGCCTTCACGGGCTTGAAAGGGGCAAAAGGCGACACGGGAGCAACGCCGTTGTTTACCGTCTCGGCAGTTACGTTGGATTCAAATCAGGCGGCGTCGGTGAATCAGAGCGGCACGGCGGAAAACCCCGTTGTCGTTTTCGGAATACCGCGCGGCGCAACGGGCGCGCAAGGCGCAAAGGGAGATACGGGCGCGCAAGGACCTAAGGGCGAACAAGGCGAGCAGGGAGTGCAGGGGGAACAGGGACCGCGAGGAGCGCAAGGAGCGACGGGACCTCAGGGACCTGCGGGCGAGGACGGAAAAACGCCCACACTGTCAATAAACGCAGACGGCGAGTTAATCGCCACGTATGAGTAACAGGGAGGACAAACCATGTCAACGGTTAATTTAGGCAGAGTTCAGGGGGGCGGTTTTTTCGCGTCCACCTCGACAAGCACAACGTCTATTTCAAAATCCACAATCGAGACAACGACGGGCATGGACGTTTCGCCCCTTGTCGGCGACGTTATAGTAAACGCAAACGGCGACCTGCTGCTTATTAAAAGTATTTCCACAGCCTCTTATACGACAACCAAATTCGGCAGCATAAAGGGGGCAAAGGGAGATAAAGGAGATAAAGGGGATAAGGGCGACAGCGGCAGCGGGGGCGGAAATATAGGTTCTTATTGGGCAGTGATTCCCAATTTCTCAATTCCGACTAATTACGGCGACGCCTTTATTTCTTTTAGCTTTACCACAAATAACGGATATGACGAAAGTCTTATCGGCGCGGAGTTGAAAGATATTTTGCTTGCGTCGTCCGTGAATATCTACAAAACGCAAACAGATTATGCATATCAAGAAATGGATATGTCCGAGCTGCATTCACATATATATAACGGAGACGGAACAGCCGACGGGAAGCAAATAATAAAGGGCAAGGCGGCAATTGATAACGGCGGAATGAAAGATTACGATTGCCTCTTGTTCGTTTACGAGTCAGGCACTGACGTCTACTTGACAATCGGGCTTGTTGAGGAGGACAAGAACGCGGTGTATATGCGTAGAGATGTTCAGCTGGACCAAAGCATGTCAATCCCCGTAGCGGCGTTCTATACGGGCAATTCGTAATAAAGATAAAGGAGAGCAAGCATGACAAACGTGTATTTCATAAGTAAAGAAGAAATAAAACGAAGAAGAGACATAAGACAGTTGAAAATGCAGCTGCAACCTCTTAACGAGGATTTGCTGCAAGTCATGGCTGGCGTTGAAATACCGAATATAGAGGAGAAAAAAGCGGAATTTAGGCGCATTCACGGAGACATTCGCGAATTGGAAGGCAAATCGCGAGAAAGATAAAGGCAAATGGAAGTTTTGGATATGGAAGTTTTAGATTTTGAACGGGAATACGCGGACTTTGCCGAGCAGGTGCGAAACGTGGCAAACGAAATACAGTGGAATGTCACAGCCGAGAGCGAAGCAATAAACAAGTACAACAACCTTAAAGCGTGTATTCAACACTCAACGCTTGACGCGGAACTCAAAGAGGCAATGCTCGAAGATATAGACGAAATAATTTCGGAAGAGCTTAAACATCAGAATATGCTCCAAGAAATATATTCCGAGCTTACGGGCATTGTGGCGGAGGACGACGAAAACGAAAAAACAAAAGAAAAGGAGAAATAGAAAATGCTGGAAAATTTAGGAGGAATCTTATCCATAGCGAGCGCGGCAGTCGGCTTGCTCATAACCACCGTGACCTTTCTGACGAAGTTCTTAAAAAGCGCGAAAGGCAAGAAAACGGCGGAAAATATCCTGAAAATAAGCGGGGTAATAGAGCAGTTCATAAAGGAAGCGGAGAAGTTCGTGAACTATACGGGCGCGGAGAAAAAGGCGTACGTAATGGCGCAGGCAACGAGCTTTGCGGTCAAAAACGGGATAGACGTTGACGACAGCTACATAAGCGAAAAGGTCGAGGAGATTGTGGCGCTCACGAAAGAAGTAAATCGGCGCACGCAGGACGTAGTAAACACGGGAGAAAATGAATAACGAACTGCTGCCTGTCGTAGAGCCGCCCGAAATTGTAGAGCCGCCCGAAAACTCCATACGGGACAAAATAAACGAGCTGACCACTGCCGCAGCGTTGCAGGACGACGAAATGCGCTCCAAGCTGGTCGTGGAAAAGGGGGCGGAACTGTCTGCGTTATCCGAAGCGCGGCGCATAGAAGCGGAATCGGAAAGGCAGCGGGCGGTTCTCCAAAAAGAGCATGAACGCGCCGAACACTCGTCGAGAATATTCGAGGCGGAAAGCACGGAGCTGCAAAGCAAGGCGTTAAAGGCTAAGGCGTTTTACGACGCAAACAAGGCGGTGCTTAACATCATAGGGATACGGGAGCCGTTGGGGCTGCGTACAATGTGCGTGTTTTACGCAATCGCGCTCCCCCTGTACATTATCTTTTCAATCCTTATATCCTTTCCCGTCTCAGTTATAAATTTCATAGTCCGGATAGTAATCGACACCGTAGGGCAAATATCCAAAAAAGTAGCGTCCACGTTCTTGAAGGTGACGACGGGAATATTGTCGGTGGGCTTGACGGGCGGCGTGGTTGCGGGCATAGTCTTTTTGGTAAAACTAATATTTAAAATTTAACAGAGGAGAAAAAAATGGAAAAGTTTGAAAACGGTATATTTGAATACAGCGACGCTAAAAAAGTTCCGTCGCTTGTGGAAATAGAAAACGCTTATCGTCGGGCGCGAGTGAACGGTGCCGAAAAGTTTGCCGTAATAATAAACGGCGAATACTTCGGGTATAATCCGCAAAAGCGCGGGATATACAAGCTGAATGACGGCGAATATCAAAGCCTGAATGCAGTCGCGCCCGCGCAGGGCGAACAAGCAGCCGCAGAGGTCGAGACTTCGCCTGTGAACGAAAATGCGCCTACACGCGACTGGATAATAGGCGTTGATGAAAAAGCCGAGCAGGAGCATTTTGAAGCCCCTGAAAGCCCGCACGCACTCGAACTGCTGGGCGAGCTTGAAACCGCCATACGCGAACTTGTATCCGAGAACAAGGAAAGAGACAGGGAGATTGCCGAGCTTAAAAACAGGCTGGCAACCCTCGACGACACTTGCGACCGCTATAAGGAGCTTGCCGACAGGGTGCGCGAAATAGGCGAAATGTTGAAATAGTCCCTCAATCTTCTCATCTGCCAAGCTGCGGAATGAGCTGCGGAACCGCCCGACTTTTACGGTCAGGCGGTTCTCTTTTTTGTCTCTGAAAACGGGTTTTTGACGTTAAAATTTTTTGGGGTACATTTGGGGTACATTTGGGGTACAACGATTTTTTTGCTTTTTCAAGGGTGCTTTTCGCATGTTTTATAGGGGGGTGAGCAATAAAAATGGGCAAAACTTAGCGTTTTACCCCAAATTTTTGGCGGAGACGGTGGGATTCGAACCCA
>ENA-UONY01000683-UONY01000683.1-human-gut-metagenome-genome-assembly--contig:-CS9-NODE-683-length-37192-cov-4.594448_pt1 | contig 37192 bp, 26 predicted proteins | sample MGYA00242465_ERZ724012 | MGnify/ENA metagenome assembly ERZ724012 | reverse complement strand
CGGGTTTGAAATTATTTTCCCGCCGGGAGGGGAGAAGGCCGATTCGAACCTGATGAATGAGATGCAGGTCGTGAAATATTCTTCCATCGACCTGCGCACAGTTTCCAACATGGGATTTCAGGAAAATTCCAGGGCAAATGATGGTCTGGGCGGCTGGACGGATGAAGGGGCGGGCGGCAACGATCTACGCAACATTCCGGTTGGCCGGCAACTTTTCGGCGGAGTCCCTTTTTCCATCGTAAATCCGGCGGAAAACGGCGGCAGAAGCTGTATCGTTCTGGGCAATGCCGTGAAGCGTCATCTTCCCGATGCGGTGGAAATCCCGATGAACGCCCATGCGCGTTCGCTCTATTTCCTCCACGCCTCCGCGTGGGGGGCCAAAGGGGAGAAAATCGGCAGCTACCGGATCCGCTATGCCGACGGTGACGGCTGCGATATTCCGCTGGTAATCGGAAAAAACATCACAGACTGGTGGACTCCTGCAGATCTGGAGGAGGCGGTCGTCGGCTGGCAGGGGAAATCTGCCAGACGTTCTCCGGTCGGATTGGTTATTCACGGCTGGAACAATCCCCATCCTCAGAAAAAGATTCAATCGATTCTCTTCTCTTCGGTGCGCGCTCCGGGGATGCCGATTCTGGTTGCTCTGACCGGATCAAATCAGCAGGTTTCGCTGGTTCGCGGAACTGCAAAGCAGCATCGTACCGATCTCCGGGGCTGGGTGCCTTTTTCCGTGACGGAACTGCCGCTCTCCGGAGAAAAGAATCCATTGGACGGATCCCGGGAAATAACGTGCCACGCTCCAGCCGGAAAATACGGATTTGTCGGTGTCCGAAATGGACGATTTGAATTTAAGAACGGGAAACGGGCCAAATTTTTCGGACTGGCTCTGGTTGGCGCCGCCTGTTTCCCGGAAGTGGAACAGGCGGAGACTCTGGCGAAACATCTGGCGGAACTGGGTTGCAACATTGTACGGCTGCATCTCTATGACAACAATGCTTTCACTGCCCAGAACAAGCCACGTGTCAACATCTTCGGTGACGGAGCGGCTTCCAGTAACCTGTCGGAGAAACGCATGGCGCAATTGGATTACCTGATTGCAAAGCTGAAGGAGCAGGGCATCTATATTTACCTCGATTTGGACAGTGCGCGGGTTTATACCAGTCAGGATGGCGTCATCGTCGGAAAAACGGATAAATTCGGCAATTCCGAGGAGAAACGCGGCATCTATTTCGACCGGGCCACGATTGCCGCACGAAAGAGGTTCGCCCGGGAGTTGCTGCTGCACCGTAATCCATGGACCGGTTTGCGCTACGTCGAAGAACCGGCCATCGCCCTGATCGATCTAGCCAATGAGAACAGCGTTTTCCTGCTGGATGTCTGGCGAAAACTCGACGGGACGTATCTGGAAACTTATACGAAACTCTGGAATGCCTGGTTATTGCGCCGCTATGCCGATCCGCAGAAACTGAAAGCCGCCTGGGGCAACTCTCTCGGTCCGGATGAAACCCTCGACGCGGGCAACGTAAAGGCAGTGCTTCCCGTCGGAATGCCGTTGGGAAACTGGGGAGGGCGGGATACCCCGCGTCTCACGGACGGCATCCGTTTCGCCACTGAGCTTCAAACAGCAGGCAACCGGGAGATGTATCAGTACCTGCGTTCTCTTGGCGTAAAAATACCGATCACCGGTTCTCAACCGTTATTTCTCAATCCACCGGATTTGATGTCCGTTGCCGATCTTGATTTTATTGACCTGCATCCCTATTTCTTTGGAGTGAGGCCGATGTCGCAGGGGGATATCCCCGATTATGATACCGTTACCCAGATCGCGCTGGCCAGGGTGAAGAATAAGCCGTTGACCATCACGGAATGGAACTATCACAATAAGGATATCTTTCCCTGGCGGAATGATGCACCAGTATTCGTAGCAGCTTATGCCGCATTGCAGGATGTAGATTGTCTGATTGCTCACAGCTACAGCGGAACCACTCGAAAACGCAGTCGGATCGAGTGGAGTCAGGAGGTGCACAATGACCCGGTTTTCATTGGACAGTGGATGGCTGCATCGCATGTGTTTTTACGAGGGGACGTCGCACCTGCCCGCATTGCGGTTCCCGCTGCAATCTATGATAAAGACAGCGTCTATCTGCGGGAAACTCCGCAGCCATCCGTTGGATTCAATCCTTTCATTCATCGGCTGTATACGGAATTCGATGCGGCCGGAGTGACCGAAGCCGCTCCTCCAAATTTCAGTCAGAGGCTGGAGAGTGATACCGGGGAATTGATCTGGCACAGGACGAAGGGCGTGTTTCTGCTGGATTCACTTCGAACCCGGGCGGTGATCGGACGTCTGGACCGGGCTGAGAAGCTGCTGTCGGAAGCTGCTCCTTTGAAGGTGTTTTCTCAAAGCGAAAATTCGCAGAGCATTGTCGTCACCTCCATGGATGGCGAGGCAGTTTCCCGTTCTGCAAACCTGTTGCTGACGGCATGCGGCAGATGTGAGAACAGCGGTATGGTTTGGGATGCTTCCGGCAGTCGGGCACTTGATCGGGGCCGTGCTCCCATTATGATTGAGCCGGTCCGGGCCCGGATTGAGTTGCGGGGAATGGAATCTCCCGAATTGTGCCGGGTGACTGCATTGAACGGAGACGGCACGCTTCAAAAAGAGATCCCATGCCATGGGCAGGGGGATGTGCTGGCATTCTCATTGAGTGGGAATACGATATTTTACTGGATTCATAGAATCAGCAAAGGGTTGTGAAGAATGTATGGTCTTGAGTTTGAAAGGATGCGGCACTCTGGAGATTTCCGTCTGATTCCCCCACGTTTTCAGCGATATGAACTTTTCGGTGGTGAACGGCGTGACTGGAATGTATTCAATTGTTCCGTTTTGAATCATCTGCCCGGAGAATTTTCCTGGAGACTTTATTACACGGCCGGAGATTCGAGCATTTCCGGCTCTCAAAGCGCATTTGTGTGTGAGTCGGCAGACGGCATCACCTGGAATGAGGCGCGTCCGCTGCTCTTTTCCGGGATCCCGTCGACGGCAAAAGTCTGCCATCTCTCTGTTCTCCAGCCGGATTGCGGGGATCGGAAGTGGCGGCTTTTCGGATGGGTGTTTCTTCCGGCAGAGAATCTGATCCGTTACTTGATGTTCTCCGGGGATGATGGTCTGGAATGGAAGGTGCACGGTTTCGACAGTTCCGGCCTGATTCATCCGATGGATCGGGATGCGGGAGGAAAGGCGGGTTTTGAGAGGTTGATTCCACACTGCAGTTCTCTGCCAGACCGGGAGGTTCTGTCTCCGGAGGAGTTGTTTTCCCGACGATTCCGGCTTGCCAATGACGCATCCACAGTCAATCGACTCTCCGGAGGCGGCTTCGAGTTTTTCGGCGTCTGGCTGGCGGAGAATCCGATCGGCGGATTTCACCGGGCCGAAATGGAAAATGTGCCGTCTGTTTATCGGATCATCCAGCATCGGACCAGTCCGGATGGAATCAACTGGTCCGGGCCGGAAATCGTTCTCGCACCGGACGACGATGACCCGCCGCTTTTTCAATTTTACAATCTCACCGTTACTGATTTGCCGGAACTGCGTATCGGTCTGCTGGACCGGTATGAATGTGAAAGGCAGACGCTGGAACCGGAACTGATATTCTGCCGGGATCCCCGACAATGGCATCGTCCGTTCCGGAGACCGTTTCTGCCCGTGAAAGGGGAAGGGGCGGATGCCGGCATGATTCACACTGCGCATAATCTGGCTTTTGAGGACAATCGTGTGCGCCTTTATTATACGGTCAGCCATTTTCGTCATAATAACAGTTTTCTGGAGAATCCTCTACCCCGGAAGCGTTCGTTGCGGATGGTGGAATTTCCGATGGATCGTTATTGTGGAGTGGACGGCAACGGGCGCCTGGATATTCCGCTGATATTTTTCTCCGCTGAAAGATTGACGTTAAATGCGGAGGTTCGGGGAGAGATTCGTTATGAACTGCTCGACATCAATGGCACTCCGCTTCCCGGGTGCGGTATCAGTGAAAGTATTCCGCTCCGGGGGGATCAGGCGAATCATTGCTTGCGCTGGCGCTCGACAGCCGGCCCAGTGATGACGGAATGCACTTTACGACTGGAGATGCACGACAGTACGTTGTACCGAATCAATCCTCTTAAAAAAGAGAAGCTTAATAAGACTGGAGTCCTGTGACGTTCTTTCAATTTTCATTTTAACGCAGCGCTATTTCACTTCCGGAATCATGATCGGAGCCGTGAAGGGGTGACAGGCTGGAACGGAAACGGGAGGAAAGAGTTGACGAGGGTCCCGTCAGTCAGCGGCAGGCCCGGGCTGTGCTGTCGCGTACGATGAGTTCTGTCGGCAGTATTTGCCGCAACAGCGGCTCTCTGCCGCCCGTCTTCAGAAACCGGTCGATGGCGAGTGCCGCAAGGCGGCCCGCCTCTTCCGCCGGGTGCAGTACCGTGGTCAACGGCGGATTCAGGAAGGCACTGAAACTGTAGTCGTCGAAGCCGACAATCGAGAGATCGTCGGGCACGCGAAGTCCCCGAGCCTGCGCCGCATGGATTGCGCCGAGGGCGAAGTTGTCGTTGGCGGCCATGATCGCCGTCAATTCCGGAGCGGCGTCAAGCAGGTGCGACAGCATGCGGGCACCGTGGTGAATGTCTGTCTTCAACTCGTCGGGATCCCGGTCCTGAATCCAGTGGTCCGGAATCTCAAGCCCCGCTTCGTGCATCGCGTCACAGTACCCCCGGAAGCGCTGATGGTGGTTGAAACTTTTCCGTGGATTGAGATAACCGATTCTGCGGTGTCCGAGTTGGAGCAGGTGTTGGGTTGCCGTATGAAATCCGTGATAAGAGTCGTTGTCGATGAACCCGATATTCGGATATTGTGAGGGCAGATCGACCAGCATGACCGGCAGTCCGGAGGAGTTTAGTTCGGAGAAATCGTTTTTGAAATCATCTGCATTAAGAACGATGACTCCGGAACACTGCTGATCGCGGATGGCGGAAAGCAGTGGCTCGGTGTCGTGCTCATGGTCGTAGACGATGCTGCAGATAGATAGAGCATTTTCGGACACGTAGTCGTGAATTCCGCTGGTGACTGTCGCAACGTATTGCGAGATCAGCGTGCGTTGGGAAACAATGGCGATCTTCGGTTTCCGCTGTTGTGGATAGTTTGTCCTGAAGTTGTATTTCCGCAGAAGCGTCATGACGTTCCGGCGGGTCTCCTCGCTGACGCCGGCACGGTTGTTGACGGCGCGGGAGACGGCGGAAGGGGAGATCCCCAGCTCCTTCGCGATGCTGTAGATGCTGACCGGTCCTGATTTTCTCGCCATGCGTTCCTCCGCTTTGCGGATAATCTAGCGCATCAAATGAAAAAATCCAATTTTTTTCTTCTTCTCCCTTGCTTTTTATGGAAAAATATGCTATAATATTATTGCGCAACATAATGAATGGTGGATTCTAAGAAGAAGGAAGTTGTTTGTCTACACTAGAGTTACAGAATAGTGCAGATAAGGGAGAAGGGCTAATTTTCAACGTTGAGAGGATGAAAATGAATGTTCAGAACCGTTCAGAAGCTAGGTTATACAGAAATTTCACCTTGATAGAACTTCTTATTGTAATTGCGATCATTGCAATTCTGGCAGCCCTGTTATTGCCGGCATTGAGTAAGGCACGGAACCGTTCTCTATTTATTCGCTGCGCGTCTAATCAGAAATCCATCGGACAATTCGCATTATTTTATAGCAGTGACAATAACGACTATATGCCTCCTGCCACCAGAGCTGTTGGCCTCGGAGAAGGAATGACGATGGTGCTAAACATCAAATCGGAACATAATACCATCGCCTGGGTATATGCGATGGGGCCGTACTGGAAAGCGAAGAGTACCTGGATGAACAAGCAATTCAATCCAGTGTTCACCTGCCCCGCGGCGCCGGATGAGCGGTTTTCTCCCGCAATTGACGGAGTGGTATATCCGACGACCAATTACAACTACACCAGTCGGTTGGGTGCAACCTGGACTACGCTTGATATCATGCGGAAAATCTCTCGTTGCAAAGCGGCCTCGAAGGTAGCCTATCTGATTGACATTGAGGCGAAAACCCGTTCAAGTGGGTACTTTGATCAAATTTATGAGTATTCCAGCTGTGATTCAATTTATCCCCCGAATTTGTTTTTGCGCCATCAACTGCAGGTGAATTTGCTCTACGTGGACGGCCATGTGGAGGTAAAACGGTATGCCACGTTGAAGTTGAAGGACGGGGGAATTTCTCCGCTCGGCTGGGCCCATGTGAATCCGAATGTCTGGCTGTGAAAAACGGAGGAAAGAGAAAATGCGAAGGACCTATCTGGGATTGCTCGTCGCACTTGCTGGAATACTGGTGCCGGCGGCGGAACTCTATAAGAATGATTTTGAACAGAAAACTGATATACGGTTCCATGGACTTCATGTCCACCGCTGGATCTCCAGCCTGAAGGTTGCGGAACGTGAGGGGTTTCTCCAGCTTCACCGGGTGCAGCGATCTGAATTCAATGAAAAGAACTATGAAGGGGTTTTTGCCTATGCGATTGATCTTTCATTGCAGAAGGGAGATGCGAAATGGGGGCCTGCCTGTATGTTTCGCGGCGGTGACTTCCGGATCCCTGTGGACCGACCGCTGTGGTTGAGCGGATACGTCTATCCGGATCTATTGCCGCCGGATGTTTCCGTCGACCTCGGAATTGTCTTCACCTTTGAGAAAGACGGAAAGACGGTTAGCGGCTCGCTTCCGATCGCGCCTCTGGGGAAGAGTCGGGACAACTTTCTCGTTTACTGCGGAAATATCCAAAAGATGCTCAAGGACCGGTTTCAGAATGTGGTACTGACCGGCTGGATGATCCGGTTTCACTCTCGGAAACCCTACCACGGACAGCGTGTCCGGGTATTTCTTGACAATGTGGAGATTAGCGATGTCGATCCCCGTATCTTCGATGCCGGACTGAATCGCGAATGGCAGGGATACGATATTCTGAAGAATGATCCGTATGTGGTCAATTACACTTCGCTCTACCGGGAGTATCCAGTCCAGGTGAACAATGTGGTATTCAACAGCAGTTTCGAACTGGGATTCCGCGAATGGTATCCGAGGGTCAGTCGTGTGGAAAATGAAGTGGAATTGCCCGACCCGGCAGAGATATTTCATGTGATCGAAACAGCGGATGCTCCTCATGGGAAGCATGTTCTCGCGATTACTCGCAACGGAAAGACGTCGTCGGTCGTCATAGGCGGACGGCCGTTAAAAATTGAGGATGGACGGGATTATGTTCTCTCTTTCTATGCCAGAGCGTCGAAACCAGGAGAAGTGCTTTCGATCACGTTTGCTTCGCGCAAAGTTAGTTTGACAACGGAGTGGAAAAGATATGTTGTGCCGCTGCCACAGATCGCCTGTTATCAGACCTGGCGGGGCAAGAAGTTTCCCGGGCGGTTCAATCTCTGTTTTTTGAACACGGGTGATGCGGATCTTTTTCTGGATGCAATTCAGCTGGAAAAAACTCCGTTGAAGGAATATGGCGGAACAGGGATTCTGGAGATTGCGGTGAAACCGTTAAAAAAATTCGGGCTTTATGCAGAAGAAGAGACGCCGGAGTTCGAAGTCCGTTATTTCAATTCCGATGGAGAAACGCGGAAAGGAATCCTTTACTGGGAATTGAAAGATCATCTTCATAAAGTGGTGGTATCGGGGAGCCGAAAGATTACGGCTGAACCACAGTCCGGCGGTGTTTTCACTCTTGTCGGAACTCCAAAGAGGCGATTCATTCGGCTCCATTTAACGCTGGAGTCTGCAGGGCAACCGAAACAGACTCAGGTAACTTCTGCCGCTACGATTCCCGATCTGCGAAAGATCGAAAACAACGGATTTTTCGGCCATAGTACGCTGGAAGGCGACAATCCGCCAAACCTCAAGTATACACTGGAGCTAAATCGGAAACTCGGCATGAGTTTCGCCATGGCATACCATCTCAACCATCCCCGCGCTCCGAAAAGCTGGAAACGACATAACCCGTTGTGGAAAAAGATGGAAGATCTTGTGAAAATCTGTAAGACCTATAGAATGGAGCTGATCTGGAGCAATTACCCGCCATTCCCTCCTTTGGTGAAAAAAGGAACAGATGGCATCGAGGTTATCACACCGGAAGTGGAAGCGGAAGTTCAGGCATATGCGGAGGAACTCGGTCGTCGTTTCCGGGGGAAGATACGCTTTTACGAATATTTTGGCGAATATCTGAAAAATGCTCTGCCGCAACAGACGGCAAATGTGAACCGCATTGTCTTTGCTGCTGCGCAGGGGTTGAAGAAAACTAATCCCGATGCCTTACTGGTTGCTCCCGGACAGGATCATATGGATACCATTCTGACAGTGTTTCCGGTTCTGGCAAAGAGTGGCGCATTGCGTTGGGTGGATCGCCTTTCTTTGCACACCTACGGGTTCGGTTCCTCTCTGCAGATGCATGAGACCATGGAAAAACTCAAAATGCAGATTCAACGATACGCTCCTGGAATGAAGGTTTTCAACACCGAGGGCGGAACTTGTTCCACGGATGTGCTATACTATGACGATATCTGCGGTGAGAACCTATTCTATCCAAACTACAAAACCGAACTGGAACAGGCGGTGTGGGATATTCGAGCTCAAGTGATGATGTTCAGCTCCGGAATCTTTGAGAAGAGCGCCATCTTCTATTCCTATGAAGGGAACGTCGGTGGACGGAAATTCTACCATTTCATCAATCCGGACAATGAGATTTCGCCACGGCCAGTGTTCCCCGCATATGCCCGATTGGTACAGCGTCTTTCCGGTGCGAAGGTCCTCGGCGAGTTTCAACAGCGGAGTCGAAATGGGTTACAGGGATATCTTTTCCGAAAGAACAATCACGTTTTCGCTGCTCTATGGCGTTATACTTTTGATCATATACCGCGCCGGGTCATTTTGCCGCTGCCGACGAAAAATCTGAAGGTGTGGGATCTGGTGGGAAATCCGATTATTCCCATCGGGAAAAAGCAAAGTGAGATCATGCTGGGGGATGAGCCGGTCTGGGTAGATTTTCTGGAAGGCACTGAACAGGAAGCACGTCGTGCCATGTCCAAATTGCAGGTGGTTCAGATCGTGCCGGAAATTTCGGCGGAAAAGACCCGCCTGAGGATTAGAATCTGCAACTCCGGCGATACTGCGCTTATTGGAACGCTGTTTCTCAACAAAGAAAAAGTCGCTGAAGTCCGGATTGAGGCGGGAGAAACGTATCATACGAGTTACCCGTTCCGAAATCCGGAGAAAATTCACGCGTATCGGGTGTTGTTTCGAACCACTGCTGGTGACGAGTTCCTGTCAGACGAGGTACGTTTTCTTCCGGTGGCAAGAGCATCCGGACCAGTTGTTCTTGATGGCAACCTGGGAGAATTTACAAAGGCACTTCCCTGCCGCTTGGGGAAGGCGCAACTCTGGTATCCCGCTGAAACTCCCTGTCGTGACAAAGAAGATTTTAGCGCAGTGGTTCGTGCGCTTTATGATGAGGATTATTTCTATCTTGCTGTGGAGGTTTGCGATGACAAGCACCGGACTCCCCATGAGGATTCGACTTTGCTGTGGGCGAATGATGCGTTGCAGTTATTGTTTGTGCTGAGCGGCAATTCGGCAGCTCTTTCCGACGAAATAATCGAACTGGCCGTCAGCGATACAAACTCCGGACCAAGGGCGAGTTTCACATTCGGGGCCCGGCGCGGTATGGTAGAGATTCCGGCTAACGTGACTCGGGTGCAGAAGAAAACAATTTATGAACTGGCAATTCCGTGGAAAACTTTGAAATCAGATTTTTCCCTTTCTGGAAAAAAGATGCCGCTGTTCAATCTGGCGATCAGTGACAACAACGGATTTTTACAGAAGAACCGGGAATTTCTGAAGGGATATGAAAAATCACTCCAGATGAGTCGTGGTATCGTAGATAAGAAAAATCCCGCAACCGCTTTGCGGCTTGTGTTTGAAAAGTAAAGGTAAGAAAATGAAACCCATGCAGTTGCAGGAACTTGGTATTGTTCAACGATATCGGCAAAATCCCGTTTTAAGTAAAAACGACATCCCTTATGAGGCGGAACTTATTTTCAATGCCGGAGTCTGCAAATTCAACGGCAGATACGTGATGTGCTTCCGCAACGATTACGGACGCTCCGAAGCGGAGTTCGCTGCCGGCAGAACGGATCTGAAAACCAATATCGGTCTCGCGTTCAGCGACGACGGCATCCACTGGCAGGCCGCCGCAGCTCCCTGTTTCTCCCTGGCCGCTGACGGTATCAACCGTGCTTATGATCCGCGTCTCACTGTGATCGACGGCAGATGCTACCTTTGTTTCGCCGTCGATGGCAATGCCGGAATCTGCGGCGGAATTGCGGTTACGGAGGATTTCGAAAAGTTCGAGGTGCTCCACATTTCCGAGCCGGACAACCGCAACATGGTGCTCTTTCCGGAAAAGCGGAACGGTCGTTTTCTGCGGCTCGACCGACCGATGCCGGTCTACGGCAAAGGCGGCGGCGAAGCGTTTGAACTCTGGCTCTCGGAATCCCCCGACTGCGTCTTCTGGGGGAAGCATCGCCGCGTTCTCAGGTGTGAACAGGTGCCTTTCTGCAACAGCAAGATCGGACCGGCCGCGCCGCCGATTCGCACGAAAGCCGGGTGGCTGACCACCTTCCACGCGGTCTGGAAGCTCGACCGCCCCGAACTCCCCTCATGGGATTCCGCCGGTTGGAACAAAATCTACACCGCCGGCATCATGCTGCTCGATCTGGAAGATCCCACCCGGATCCTCGGCATCTCCCGGAAACCCTTGATCGCTCCCGAGACGGAATATGAGCTTCGGGGATTCCGCGGCAGCGCGATTTTCCCCGGCGGCATGATTCTGGAGGAGTCCGGCGAAGTGAAGATCTATTACGGAGCGGCGGATACGGTCGAGTGCCTCGCCACCGCCGAGGTCGGCGAGTTGATCGACGCCTGTCTGCGGAACGAGTGAAGATGCGGATTGTTCCAGTCAACCTGCCTGGCGTCGCCGAATTGGTGACGCCGTTTGAGCCGCGCGAAATTCTCTGCGCATTTCACGATATCGACGGCACCCATTCGCTCATTCGGGACTGGATCCCGCCGATGGCGCTGATCCTCGGCTGGGTGGTCGAGCATGGATTGCCGCCGCAGGATCGGGTGGAGGCGTTTGAACAGATCTTCGCCGACCGGAACCGGATTTCGGAGACGGCGAGGAGTTTCGCTGTCGAATCGGCAGGACTCTCCGGACTCACTCAGATGGAGTGGGCGTTGCGGTGCGCTCTGGAGGCCGGGACGATTTCCGGCCTCTCCTTCGATCGGAAGATCAACCGGGAGATTCTCGCGGGAATCGAGCATGGGCAGGAGCTTTTCGGCGGCTACGAAGAACCGGCGGAAGTGCGGCGGTTGATCCGGGAGTATGCCCCGGAGCTCTTCCGCATCTACGAGAAACTTCTGCTTGCGATGAGTCGGGACCGCAATCTGGCGGCGGCGCGGCGCGATCCGGAGAATTGGCGTGTACCGGGCAGCATGCGCTTCCTGCGCGAGCTGCGGCAGGCGGGAATTCGGAACTACTTCGTCATCGGCGCGGTCGTCGAGCGGGACCGGGCGGGCAATCTTTCCGGAACGATGTTCGAAGAGATCTCCGCGCTGGGGTATGAGATCGGGCCCGGCCGGTTGCTGGAGGATCTGGTCGGCTCCTTCTGGCAGGAGAAACTGCCGAAGCGGCAGATCATGTTGAATCTGTGCCGAAAACTCGGAATTTCCCCGGATCATCTGCTCATCGTCGGGGATGGACGCAGTGAAATCGCTTCCGGTGTAGAGTTCGGCGCAGTCACCGTCAGCCGGCTGCCCGCTTCGGCTTCCCGGGCGCGGGAGATCCACACCGCACTCAAGACCAACTTCATCGTGGAGAAGTATGCGCCGGAGCTGTTCCCGGTTTTGTTCCCCGCCGTCGTCCCCGGGCACCGGATGTAATCTCGCGCTCTCTCTTGTTTTCATTGTTACGAAAGATTTTCCTGTTCATACTTGAATACTTTGCCTTCCGATGTATATTGATAACAGATGCAATTGATTAGCGGAGGTTATCATGGTGCTGAACAGCGATCTGATGCGGGGAGTGGCGGAGCCGGTGATACTGCGGCTGCTGGCGGAACGGATGATGTACGGCTATGAGATCATCCGGCAGGTCAATGAACGCACGAACGGGGAGTTTCAGTGGAAGGAGGGGACGCTCTACCCCTGTCTGCACCGGTTGGAGGAGCAGGGGCTGATCCAGAGCCGCTGGGAGCTGGCCGGTTCCCGGCCGCGCCGATATTATGCGATCACCCGACGGGGAATCGCGGCGATGCAGGAAAAGGTGGAGGAGGCCAGACGGTTTGCCGGAGCGCTGAACCTGTTGCTCGGCGCCATGTGAGGAGGTGCGTATGGCATCGGCGATCGAAGATGTCATCCGTTGCTGTACTGATCCGCTCCGGGAGGACTGGACCCTGCAGCAGGAGGTCGCGCAGGAGCTTCGCTCCCATCTGGAGGAAAAGTGCGCTGAGTTGGAACATCAGGGGCTGTCTCCGGAAGAGTGCGAGCTACGTGCCGTGCGCTGTTTCGGGGAGCCGGATGAGATCGGCACTGGATTGTTTCGCGCCAATTTTCACCGGCTGAGGCGTTGGGCGAAAGTTCGGTTCGCGATCCGGATTCTGACGGTTCCGGCGTTGCTGGCTGCACTGTTGTTCGTGGTGAATTTCGATGTGATCGGCGGTGTGGAACGGTTGCAGGAATTGCGTCTCTTCGATGCGATTCCGTTGCCGGAATTTCTGTTCGACGCCGCCGGATGGTGGAATGCGGTTCCTGAGCCCTGCGCTGGAGAATCCTCTACCGAGGATCTTCCCGGGGGTGCCGGCCGCATTGTCGCCGGTGGTCGGCAAGGGGATTTTCGACCTGAATTCTTCGATGCTGCCATCCGGCGCGAACCGGAGAATGCGTTGTATCGCTACGAAAAGGCGGCGGCACTGGTGCGCGAGGCGGTTCCGGGAATCGTCTCCCCCGATTTCGGCCGGAGTACCGTCACCCTTGCATTCATTTCGGATGAGGCGCGTCAGAAACTGGAACAGGCGGCGGAACTCTATCGAAGTGCGCTTCCATGTTCCCGTTGCACCGACTATGCCGCAGTGCGAAACCGTCGTGATAATCAGCGGAGATACCCGAACGAGAACTTTCACTCTCTGGTCGGGCGTCTGGCCGACGCAACTCTTTTTCCTCTGCCGCAACTGGCCGCGTACCGGCAATTGGGGCGGTGGATGCCGGTTTACGTCGCTCTGCTGATCCGGGAGGGGCGGGAGCATGATGCGAGAACGTTGCTCGATTCCTGGAAAACCTTCACCGTTCATCAGTTGCAGGATTGCGACACCGTGGTCGGCGTGTTGACGCTTCAAGGCATTCTGGAGAGGTGGCAGGAGAAGCTCCCGCCATTGTATACGGCGCTTGGCGAAGTGAAAAAGGGCGGAATCGTTGCCGACGAGATTGCCCGGATTACCGCCCCGGTCCGCCGATGGCGGGAGGAGGCCGGAAATTCGCCGGCGTCGCAAAATGAAGGAATCTTATCTGTCTTCTGTGCCTGGAATTCGCAGGAGATTGCGGACGCAACTCAACTGTCGGCGGACCGCCGGATCACCTATGCGCTCTGCGATCAGCTGGTGTTGTTGTACTTTGGGGGAATCGGGCTGGGAATCAGCCTGCTGTTCGTCCTGATCCGGCTGGCGGAGTGGCTGTGCGGGAAGCGGGAGGAGTGGCTGCGGCTCTCCGGCGGGCAGGTCGGCCGGCTGTTCTGTTTCGGAATTCTTCTGCCGCTGGTGCTCTGCTGGATGCTGACCCATGTGGAGCTTTTCAGCGGACGCGATACGGCGGTTTTCCGGAATCCGCTCGTCTGGTTGCAATGGGGATGTTTCCTGATCGGTCTGCCCGGCTGGTTTATGGTTTACCTCCGGCGGCTGTTGAAAGAGCGGGCGCGATCTCTTCTGCCGGAGCCGGAGGTGAGGAGGCGTTTCCGATTCTTCCCGTGCGGCTGGTGCGTTTCCATTCTGCCTGTGTGGATTTTCTTTCTGTTGATTTCCGCCGCTTTTGCGCGTTGGTCGGTCGGGCGGGATCTGGCGTGCGGCGTGGCAGAGGAGCGGCGGATATTTTCCGGATTCCCGACCGCGATGGAGGAGCGGTGGAGTTCCCGCATGACACGGACGAGGCTTCAGATTCTCTCGGAAACGGGGGACGATTGAGAAACCGGAAAATCGCGTTATGCCCGGCGGGCGGCCGCCGCCTTCAAGGCGTCGCAGAAACGCCGGGAATCATCCACCAGCCGCTCCCGCTCTGCCGGAGTGAAGGCGGATAGACTTTCCAGATCAAACTGTTCCATCGCGTCGCACACCTCGCGGGCGAAGGTTTCCCCGGCCGGCGAAAGCTGGATGATCCGGCGCCGGTGATCCTGTTCGCTCTCGCGCCGCAGCAGAAAGCCCCGTTTCTCCAGATCGTTCAGGATGATCGTGATCAGCTGCCGCATGACGTTGATGCGGTCCGCCAGTTCCGCCGGTTCCGCCCCCTGCGGATGATTGTGCAGGTACTCGATGACCCAGTAGGCGTTGAGCGACAGATCCCACCGCTTCAGAAATCCGATGTAGGTTTTGTCGATTTCCGCCCAGAGCGCCATCCAGCGGCGCAACAATTCCTTTTCTTTATTTTCCGGCATGCAGTTCCCTTTCCCGACGTTTCCCGAACCACAGATAACAGAGCATCGCGAATAATATAACCCGCGAAACCGGCATCGCAAGCCAGACTCCATCCATTCCCAGCCGGAGCGGCAGGAGAAACAGGCAGAGCGGCAGCGCGAAGAACGCATCCCCGTAGATCAGCAGCGACGAACTGCCGATCTTGCCGGTCGATTGATAGTAGAATCCCGCCACCCGGATCACCCCCAGCAGCAGAAACGCCGGTGAACTGAGCAGAACCCCATGCGCCGCCAGCTCCGCCACGTGCCCGGTGAGGCCCCCCCAGGCCGGCATCACGTTGCGCAACGCGAAGCAGAACAGCATCAGAACCACTCCGAGAAAGAAGGCCCACCGGTACCCCCGGTTGCCCATCCGGTTCTGCCGCAGATGCTGGCGCGCCCCGTACATGTAGGCGGTCAGCGGCTGAATTCCCATCGCCAGCCCGCTCATCAGCAGGGAACCGAGCGACTCCAGCCCCGCGACCAGCGTGTAGGCCGCCAGACCGTCCACCGCGCCGTAGCGCAGCGCCTGCACGTTGTGCATGAACAGCATGGCGATGATCGAAAGCATGTTCCCGAATACCGGAACTCCGGTGAGGAGAAGCTCCCGCACCGTCTGAACATGCAGTTTCAAGGTGTCGAGTGAGTAGTGAAGTTCGGTTTTCCGGGTGAGAAAGTACCCCGCACCCAGCACGGCGGACAGCGTCTGGCTGATCACCGTGGCATAGGCCGCCCCCGCCGCCCCCTGATGAAAGTGCAGGATCAACAGCCAGTCAAGGATGATGTTGCTCACCAGCCCGACCACCACCAGCATCATCGCCAGTACCGGGCGCCCGTCGTTGCGGGTCACCGAGATGAAGCTGCCCATCAGCATGGTGACCGGCGCCCCCCAGGTCATGATCGCGGCGTAACTCGCCGAGGAGGGCAGCAGCTCCGGCGTCGCGCCGAACAAGCGGAGGATCGATTCCAGAAACGGCAGGACCAGCACCCAGACCAGCAGGGCCGCGATCAGATTCAGCGTCAACATGTTCCCGAAAATCTGCCGGGCTCTCGACAGTTCGCCCGCTCCCCGGGCCTGCGCGATGAGCACCGCCGCCCCGGAGCCGATCAGCTCCCCCAGCGCTCCGTAGATCATCACCAGCGGCCAGGTCAGCGCCACCGCCGCCAGGCCGGTTTTCCCCGTCCCCTGGCCGATGAAGACCGTGTCGACGATGCTGAATGAACCGGCAATCAGCATCCCCGCCATCGACGGGCCGATATACTGAAAAAATAACTTGTCTTCTCTGCGCATGAAAATATCTCCTGTAATAATAAAATTATTTTACTATAAACCGATTTTCTTATTTGTCAAGTGCAGGCCGGAGTTTTCGGGCGGGAGAATCGGCATTGCCGGTAGCTTTCCGGGTTGCATTGCTCCGGCGGGAAGACTATATTAGAGAAAATGTTATCATAAATCTGAAACAGAGAAGTGCAATTATGCTTGCTGTCGGAATTCTTGCCGGAGTTGCCACCGCGTTGCTGCAGGCGATTTCGTACGTGTGCAGTGCGAGTTTTATGCAGAAATATCGCTCCTCACTGCGGCTGGTGATCTTTTCGCAACTGGTGATGGGGGCGTTCAGTCTGCTGTTTCTGCCGTTTTTCTTCCCGACCGGACTGGAAGGGCGGCTCTGGGAATTCTTCGGCTGGATCGTGGTGTGGGTGACCGTGTTCATGGTAGGGCAGGTGGCGTTTTTCTCCACCCTGCGTTCGATTGAGGCGAGCCGGATGTCGTCGCTGCTCGGACTCAAAATCATCGTGCTCGCCTTTCTCTATGTCGCGGTGATGCGCGAATCGCTCGCCGCCGGGCAGTGGCTGGCGGTGGTGCTGAGCGCCGCCGCCGCGGTCGGCATGAACTGGAGCGGCGGCAACCACTTTACGCTGAAGGGATTGTTCTGGCTCCTGGTGACGCTGGTCTTCTACTCGTTGACCGATATGACCGAGAACCATCTGGTCCGGATGCCGGAGGGGGTCGGGATTCTGCGCACTGCGTTCGGCGTCGGAGTGACCTGTTACGCGATCCTCGGAGTTCTGACACTGCCGATGCTGTGGAAGTTCCGCTGGACGACGCGGCAGTTTGTTCTGGCCATCCCCTTTGCGGCGAGCTGGTTTTTCTCGCAGGTGGCGCTTTTTGTCTGCTTCGGTCTGCTGGGGACGGTATTCGGTAACGTGATTCAGGCCAGCCGCGGATTGATTTCAATCGGCATCGGCATGCTGCTGCTCCACTGGGGGCTGGGGAAACTCGACGCCAGGATCAGCCGCAAAATGTGGTTGAGACGAATCGCCGCCGGCGTTCTGATGACGGCGGCGATCATTCTCTATGCCGTTTCCGGCGCGTAATGGCAGGATGCCGGGGAGCGGCCTTCGCCCTCTCCCCGGCAGGAAAGGTCAGCGGTACTTCGGCAGCATGTCGCCATGCGCCTTGATGAGATCGTCGCACAGCTTCACGATCGTGTCGATCGGCAGTTCGGCGCTGGTGTGGGGATCCAGCATGGCCGCCTGATAGATGTGCTCCTTCTTAAGCGTGAGGGCCGCTTCGATGGTGAGCAGCTGAACGTTGATGTTGGTCATGTTCAGCGCCGCGCACTGCACCGGCAGCGCACCGACGTGGGTTCCCTGCACGCCGCTGCCGTCGACCAGGCAGGGCACTTCAACCACCGCTTCCTTCGGCAGGTTGTCGATCAGGCCGTTGTTGAGGACGTTTCCGCCGATCTGGTACGGAGTGTTCGTGACGATGGCGTTCATGATGCCCGAACCGTATTCGCGCGAAAGCGTGTGCGAAAGATGCGGGTCGTTCGAGAGTTCCGCGTACTGCTTCTTCCAGCCTTCGATCTGCTTGATACAGCGGCGCGGATACTCGTCCAGCGGAATGTTCCACTCGGTGATGAGCTCCGGATAGGCGCTCTTGATCCAGTAGGGCTGATATTCGGCGTTATGTTCGCTCGATTCGGTGACGTAGTAGCCGAATTTGCGCATCATCTCGATGCGGATCATGTTGCCGGACTTGTCGGCTGGGGCGGCTTTGCGCCACTCTTTGATCTTCTTGTCGGCCAGTTTTTTGAGTTCCGGGTAGAGATCCTTGCCGTTCTCCTGAATCGACAGCAGCCACGCCATGTGGTTGATGCCGGCGATGTAGGTGCGGAGGTTCTTTTCGCGCTCTTCGTCGCACTCCAGCCCGAGGGTGGTCAGCAGGCTCTTGGCGCAGACCTGGACCGAGTGGCAGAGACCGACCGTCTTCACGCCGCTGCCGCGGAGCATCGCACCGGTGAGCATCGCCATCGGATTGGTGTAGTTGAGGAACCAGGCGTTCGGCGCGACCTCTTCGATGTCGCGGGCGAAGTCGAGCATCACCGGAATCGTCCGCAGCGCGCGGAAGATGCCGCCGATGCCGAGCGTGTCGGCGATGGTCTGGCGCAGACCGTATTTCTTGGGAATCTCGAAGTCGATGACGGTCGAAGGCTCATACCCGCCGACCTGGATGGCATTGACGACGAAGTCCGCGTTGCGGAGCGCCGCTTTGCGGGCGCGGACGCCGAGGTGGGTGGTGATCGTCGCCCGGTTGTCGTTGATGTTGGCATTCAGCGTCTTGAGGATGAATTCCGACTCTTTGAGCCGTTCGCCGTCGATGTCGTACAGCGCGAAGTGGGAATCCTTCAGCGCTTCGCGGCACATGCAGTCGCCGATGATGTTGCGGGCGAATACCGTGCTGCCTGCTCCCATGAATGTGATTTTCGCCATTTGAGCTTTCTCCGGATCCTGTGTGATGTTTCTGCGGGGGCAGGGGACCCCTTGTCCCCGCTCCTCCCGGTCGCTTCTATACAATAGTTGTTTTTATGGCGGATGTAAATATGAAAAACATTCTATTGATGGTAATTTTGTGCTTTTCTTCAACTTTAAAAATTTGAAAAGTGAGCTTGAAAATGGTACATTGTAGGAAAATATCCCAGAACAGAAGGTAAATCTGAGCGTGAATCCGGAATTTTCTCCCTTCCATGAATCCTACGCTCCGTTCTATTCGGAGCGGACGGTCCGGCTGCATGCGATGCTCATCAACTGCGGCCATCAGTGCGTGACCGGCGACTACTCCTGGGCCGGCATGAAGCGGGGCCGCCACGACATGGTCATCTGGCAGTATACGCTCTCCGGAATGGGCCGGCTCCGCTTCGGCGAGCTGGAGTATCCGGTTCCGCCAGGGCGGGGCATGCTGCTGATCGCTCCGGAAAATCACTGTTATTTTCTGCCGGAGGATTCCCCCGGCTGGGAGTTCCTCTACGTGAGTTTTCACGGTTCCGAGGCGGTCCGGCTGGCGGGGGAGTTCCGCCGGCGGAACGGGGTGCTCGGCGATTTCTCCGCCGACTCCCGGACGGTCTCGGCCGCGTGGGAGATTCTGCGGATGTGCCGGGCCCGGCAGCTGGTTTCCCGCTATGACGCAAGTGCCGCGGCCTACCGGTTTCTGATGGCGCTTCTGGCCGACACGGACCGGGGAATGCAGGGGGAGTCCGACCGGTTCCACCGCAAGGTGCATGACTACTGCCTCGAGCACCTCGCCGAACCGCTCGACGTCGCCAAACTGGCGGAAGCTGTCGGATGCAGCCGCTCGCATTTTTCGCGCCGCTTCCGGAAAGAGGAGGGGATTTCGCCGCACGAATTCATCATCCGGCTGAAAATGCGCCTCGCAGTGCGGCTGCTGCAGACTACGACCGCGTCGGTCAAGGAGATCGCCGCCCAGTGCGGTTTCGACGATGTCAGCTACTTCTGCAAGGTGTTCCGCAAGGTGCATTCGCTCACGCCCGGCGAATATCGTTCCGGCGGAAGCGAACTGGAGAGTGGCGGAGAGGTACGGTAATTCATTTCGGCGATTTCCCGGGACTCTCACCGGGCGGTTTCTGCTTTCGCCGCGCCGGTTCCGGAAAAGTTCCGGTGGGGCGGTCTGATCTCCTGTTCTGCCGGCGGGCGGGGGAGGCGGCCGGGGGGCCCTTTTTTTCTGCTCAAAATGGCGGTTCTTCCGGCGGGGTGAAGTTGAAAAATGAGCAAGATGGAGTAAAGTATCTCCTGACAGAAACATACCGCTTCGAACTGCCGCGGGAATTCCGTTTGAACACTCCCGGCGTTCGGCGATTCTACAGAAAAATAGTAAAAATTGAACTTCGAAAGCATCTTGTCATGTTGAATCCGACCCTGCCTGATCAGGCGTGGTACTCTCTGCGCCGCACACTGCCGCCCTGGAGATTTCAGGAGACCCTGGAAGAGCTCTGCCGGCTGGCCCCCCAATTTAAAATCGATGAAGTGATCGTGAAGATCGACACGGAGGAGTTTTCGCACGGGCATCCGTCGCTGGAATGGGCCGCCGCGTATCAGGAGAAACTCTTCGAGGTCCGCCGGAGGCTGGAGGAGCTGGGGATCGTCTATTCGCTGAATCCATGGATCACCGCCGGCCATGCCGACCGCGGCCGGGATGACCGCGACCGTCTGCCGGGGCTGGAATGCATGGTAGGAGATGACGGTTCCGAGACGCATCATTGCGCCTGTTTCCTTTCGCCGGTGTGGCGGGAGCATACCCGGAAGCTGTGGACCATCTACGCGCAGACCCATCCCCACATCATGTGGGTCGAAGATGACATCAGAACCTTCAACCATGAACCGGTGCGTTTCGGCTGCTTCTGCCCCCGGCATATGAAGTTGTTCAGCGAGCGCGTCGGCCGGGAGGTCAGCCGGGAGGAGCTGGTCCGCGCCATTCTGCAGCCGGGGCGTCCGCATCCGTGGCGCGCGGAGTATCTCCGGATGCAGCAGGAGGTCATGATCGAAACCGTCGCCTTCCTGGCGAAGGTGACGCACGAGGTTTCTCCGGAGACCTGCATGGGGCTGATGTCCAGCGGTCCCCGGCAGCATTGCGTGGAGGGGCGGGACTGGAAGCGTCTGGCCGAGGCGCTGGCGGACCATCGTCCGCTCTACAGCCGTCCGCCCATGGCCAACTACTGCGAAGAGTCCATGCGTGGATTCTACTACTCGCAGGACTCCATCAAGCTGACGCGCCACGCTCTGCCGGAGGGGGTGATCGAGCAGACGGAATGTGAAAGCGTGCCGTTCACCCGTTTCTCCAAGAGTGTGACCTTCACCTTTCTGGAAATTGCGGTTTCCATGGCTTACGGCTCCAGCGGCGTGACGCTGAATCTGTTTGACCATGCGGGGACGCCGATGCAGGATGAGAGCCACTACGGAACGATGCTGGCGGAGAAAAAGCCGTTCCTGAACGCGCTGGCGCGAGTTGCCAATCGGCCCGGTCGTTACCGGGGGGTCAAACTGCTTCACCGGGATGAGTTCAGCATGCGCAAGGTGCTGCCGGCCGGAGCCTCCTACCAGGATCTGGCGGAGGATGGCTTCCCGATGATGAGCGCGCTGGAGTCGATGGGGATACCCACCACCTACGAGGAGTCCGGAATTCTCGCCCTCTCCGGGCAGAGCGCGCGGATGCTTTCGGATGAGGAGCTCAGGGAGTGGCTGACCCGCGGAGTGCTGCTGGACGGCGTCGCCGCCGGAATTCTGCTGGAGCGTGGCTTCGGGGCCGAGATCGGGCTGAAACGGATCGCGCCGCCCGCTGTCCGGGTCCAGCTGCCGTGGGTGGTTTCCGCGGAGGAGTTTCACAACGTCGAGTTCGGCGGAGCTCCCCGCAAATATTTGACGGCGACCCTGCCGTTCCTGAGTGCCGATGGCAGGATCTGTCCGCTGGAGGCGGCGGAGGGGGCGCAGGTGATCTCCTCCTGGGTGGACCCGGATACCAACCGGACTTCGCCGGCGATGATCGCATTTGAGAATGCCGGCGGCGGCCGGGTGATCGTGCACGGCATGGAGTATCAGAGTTGCTGCGGGGTCGCCTTCTGCCACCCGTTCCGCCGCGAACAGCTGCAGAGTGCGATCCGCTATCTCGGCAAGGGGAGCGAGGCGATGCTGTTCCAGTGCGACGGGGCGTATCCGCTCGCCTGGCGGCGGGATATGGCGGACTCCACCGTGATCGGCTGTTTCAACCTGAATCTCGATGCGTGGCCGGAGTGTTCGTTCGATCTCGGCTGGCAGGGGGCTGCCCCCCGGGTTCGCGTTCTGACCGCCTCGGGGAACTGGGAGGAGTGCTCCGGAATCGAGATGACGCAATCCGCCGGCCGTCTGCGGATTACCTGCCGGAACCGCATCGAGCATCCGTTCCCCCTGGTGCTGAAGCTGGAATAGCGTCCGGCGGGCCAGGAGAATGGTTGAACTGCCGGGAGCTGTTGCGGCGCCGTCGGATGCGGCGCACGGGAAACCTCTCCTGAGGCGGAAGATAGAGGGCGTGTGCCTCCGCACCGTATCCGGCGGTCCGGAGGCGGTTCAGCATCGGTTTCATCGGCGCTTCAACCTGATATGCCAACAGAGGCTGAAGGTCCGCGCCTTTCCGTAACAAACAACATCGGAGAGCTTATGAAAACCCCGGAAACCTCCTGCAACTTCACCCGCTGGCGCGACCCGGCAAGCGGGGTCGAAAGCCTGATCCTGACCGGGCGGGTCGCCGCCTGTCAGCAGTCGTTTTATTTCGTCAATGACGGCTTTTCCGCCGACGGCCGCTACCTGTGGTTCTACTGCGCAAATCCGCCGTCAAAGGCCTACTGCCTCGGACTGCTTGACTTTGAATGTGACCGGATGCATTTCTTCCCGGAGACCCAGTTTCTCGACGCTTCGCCCGCCGTGAAGCCGGAGACCGGCGAAGTCTGGTTTTTCAGCCGCACCGAACTGTGGAAGCTTGCGCCGCATCCGGAGGCCAGGCCGCAATACGTCAACCGCCTTCCGGATGAGATCGTCCGGGGCCGCAATCCGGTACGCGTGGCGACGCACATCACCTTCTCCCCCCGGGGGGATACCATCTGCATCGATGCCGGATTCGGTCGCGATTGTTTCCTGGGGGAGATGCCGCTCGACGGCGGGGCGTGCAACATCTGGGAACGGATTCCGTTTTATGCGAACCATGCGCAGTTTTCCCCGGTTGACCCCGATGTGATCCTCTTCTGTCAGGATGGCTGCAACGACATCGTGACCGGCGAATTTGTCCCCTACAAACAGCGGATCTGGACCATTCGCCGCAACGGCAGAGCCGCCGCTTTCTTCCCCGACGAGGAGACTCCGATGCACGGCCATGAATGGTGGAGCGCCGACGGCCGGTACATCTGGTTCGTCCACTACGGACACGGCACATTCAAGGCGGATCTGAACACGCATGAATTGATCCGGGTCCGTCCCACTCCGCTGCCGGTCTCGCACTCTCATGCCGACCGGAGCGATACTCTGCTTGCCACCGACATCTGCTGCGAGGAGTGGGATCATATGAGCGTGCTGTTTACCGATCTAGCCAACGGGAAGGAGCTGTTTCTGGTCAATGCGATGCCGAAAATTCCGTACATCAAACGGAACTACCACTGCCACCCGCACCCGCATTTCAGCGTTTCCGACCGTTACATCACCTATACGACGACGCTCAACGGCGAGGTCAATGTCGCGGTTGCTCCGGTTGCTCCGCTGCTCGAACGCACGCGCGGCTGATCCGCGGCGGGGAGAAACGGCTGACAGGCTGGGGGGGAACGGCCTGGCCGCCCGTCGGAAAGCGGCACAATTTCCCGGGGCGCCGGTTGCCGGAAAGACCACTGTGAAAGGAATTGGAATATGCGTTTTTATTCTTCTTGCCTGCTGGGCGGTGTGATGCTTGGCGTGATGTTCGCCGTCACGGCAGTGGAACCGGTTCCGTTGAGAGCCCGGGGGGACGATTTCGTCGATCCCGCCGGTAAAACGGTGAAGCTCTGGGGCGTCAATCTTGTCGCATTCTATCCGGACCGCCAGACGGCGGCGGCGACGGCGAAGAATCTCGCGTCGCTCGGAGTCAACTGCGTCCGTCCCCACCATATGCTGCGCCCTTCCGGCGATTGGAATCCGGGCATGGTGAGCGGCGCGCTGATGGATTATCGCCGGGATTCGATGACGCCCGATCCGGCGGCCTGGGACCGTTTCTTCTTTCTGACAAACGAACTGCGCAGAAACGGCATCTATCTCCTGCTCTCCATCGGAGACACCCGCCACTACCGCCCGGACGATGTGAGTGTGCTCGACGGCGGCGAAGCGGACAATCTTGCATGGCGGAAATCCGTTGAAGAGATGAACCGGCGCCATTGGAAGGCGGCGATCGATGCGCGCAAGATGATGCCGCTCTTCGATGAACGTGCCGCCCGGGTGGTCGAGCGCTATGCCCGGCGGCTGTTGACCACGGTCAATCCCTATTCCGGACGCCGGTTCGCCGACGATCCGCAGCTGTTGACCGTCGAACTCTTGAATGAATTCGCGCTTGATTATGTGGTGATCTGCAACAACCGCCTGCCGGAATACCAGCATCGGGAACTCTCCGCCCGGTGGGAGGCCTGCCTGAAAAAACACGGCGTCCCCCCTTGCGACTTCTATACGGTCAAATCGCCGGAGCTGGTGAAGCTGCGCGCCGATTTCATGCGCGAAGCTCAGATCCGTTATTTCCGGCGGCTGGAAAAGGTGATTCGCGACTGCGGCTATCGCGGCTCGATTCTCTTCTCCAATCTGTGGGAGGGCGAACCCGCCGCCCGCCTCAACGCCGAGCTCAACGGTTCCATTGAGGATCACGGTTACGTCGATCCGCGGGTCTATCGGGAGCCGAAAGACTTCGTCTATCAGAAGACATTCACCAAAGTTGCGGGCAAACCCTATCTGATCGGTGAGTTCAACCACAGCGAGGGAGGGCGCGACCTCGACGATCAGAAGCGGAAACGTGCGATGCTGCCGCTGGCAGTTGCCGCCAACGCCGCCTTTCAGGGGTGGTCCGGCATCGTCTGGTTCGCCTGGTGCCACGGCGGCGGCGCGGTTGCCTCCGACGGCTGGGGAGTCCGCGAGGGGCGCGTCTCTTCGCTCGGCAACCTCGTCGGAGACGGCATGATTCTCGACCATCTGCGCACCGCCGGTCTGCTGTTCAAAAACGGCATGGTCCGGCCCAGTTCCGCTCCTGTTTTCTGGTATCTGGAAGAGATCCCGGCGGTGCGCGACTACCACGGGCTGATGCGCGGCCGCACCGGCTACAAACCCGGCTGGCAGAGCGTTCACGCCATCCGCAAGGTGTTCGGCAGAACGGCTCCTGCCGCGGATGTCGCCGCGATGAAGAGAATTTCAACGGAGAATCCGCCGGAGCCGCTGGTTTCCGACACCGGCGAAATCATCCGGGATTTGAAACGGAATCAACTGCTGGTGAAGACCCCGTTTGCCAACGGGTTCGGCGGGGAGTGCGGTCAATCCGGTTCGGTCACACTGCCGGTGCTCGAGTACCGGGGACAGCCCGGTTTCGCGACCTTTCTGCTGGTCAGCGCTGACGGCCGCCGGCTCACGCAGAGCAGAGCGCTGTTGTTGAGCCGTACCACTCTCGACGTTGAAGGCAGGGAGGTTGACGACGGCATGTTTGTACTGACCGGACTGGCCGGTGGCTCCTGGACAGGGCGGATCACCCGGCCCCGCGAGGCCGCCGGAAAAACGGTGACGCTCCGCTGCGACAACGGCAACTGGCTCCTGCCGGCGGCCGGCTGGCATGAAATCGAGCTGGAAGCGGGGAAACGGCCCTGAAAGAGCCGCCGGGGAAGGCATGATGTTCCCCGGCTCCTCCGGCGTTTACGGGTGGTAGATGACGCGAAGGTTCCGAATCCAGAAGGTCTGTTGATTTACCAGAGGATTCAGGCCGATCCGGATCATTTTCGCCTTTTCCGGCTCCGGCAGTATCTCGTCGAACGACACCCGGCGTGTCTCCCACTCCGGCCCCGGATTGTGATACCAGATGTAGGTCGTTTTGCCATGCTGACGGGTCCAGTCATTGACCGCCATGAAGACGGCTTCCCGGGGGGTGGAAGGTGTGGTCTTGATCTCGAAGACAACGGCTGCGGCATTGCGGAGCGTTTCGCCGCCGCGGAGGATGTATTCCGGATAGACCCAGCGGTCGCCGCGATCGCCGTGCACGGTGAACTTCCAGTCGAACCGGATTGCCTTCTCCGCAGGATCGAACCGGATCTCCATCGCTCCGGAACTGTTGGCTCGCCAGCGTTTCGGCTCCAGGATACCGGTGAACTCCCGGCTCGGGAAGCGGGAGAGCTTTCTCTCATACCGGTGGACCGGGATGATCAGCGGCGAAATCTTCTCCCCGCTGAAACTGCCTTCGAAATGAAGTTCCCCGTTGATTCTCGCCGCATCGAGTTGCGGTGTGACGGTCAGCGGAATTTCCAGGCAGGACATCGGCGCAACGGTGACGGGAGAGGTCGGCAGCCCGGAACAGCGTGCGCCGCCAAGCGTCACCATGCCGGTTTCGGGCTGGTTGGAGAGATTCCAGATCTGCAACGTGACCCGTCCGGAATCCTGTTTCATATCGACCGAATCGCGCGTATTGGAAACGGTGAATTCTGATGAGAGGTCCGCACGCAGAATCACATGTTTTCGAATCGTCGTTTTCGGAACTCCCGTTCCGGCGGGTTTGCGAAACGGTTTTGCCGGAACAAGTCCAGTCATTCCGGTCAGGTATGCCGGATAGCGGGAGGCAGTCAGTTTGAGGCAGCCCTGTTTTGCCGCCACCCGGCTTGCGGCACCGTAGAGAGCGCGGACAAGATAACTGCCGTCGGCTGCCGGAAGCTGGAATTGACGCTCATACCTGTTCTCCGGGTGAGGGTGAAATTGGTCATATGGTTTTGTGTCCAGCTCGCTTTCGCTCCAGAAGGCGACCGTCTGCGTCCCGTCCGGCTGTCGGTAGAGCCAGGCACGGACGCCTGCCGGAGCCGAAAGTTCTCCCTGCAATGTCGCGTCGCCGAGCGTGTGAACGAGTGTGGCGAAGGCGTAGTAGGCGGGGCGGGCGGTGAAATCGCGATTCAACAGCCCCCAGTCGCGCGCGCCTTCCGTGTACGGCGAAAGGACAAAAAAGAAATTCCGGGAAACGCCCAGGCTCTGCATGAGAATCTGGGATTTCGGCACGAATTCCGCAACCAGATTCTCCTGCTCCGGCGAATAGCAGAGAATGTTGGGGATGTAGCTTTTTTTCTGAGCAAGTCCGGGGGCGAGTGTGCCGTTCTCCGTCACCCAGATCGCTTTGCCGGGGATGCCGGATTCCGCGAGAAAACGGTGGAAGCCGTTGATTCGCTTCGCGTAGTCACACAGCGGCGCATAGACGTGAAAGTTTGCAACGTCGAAGTAGTGTATGGCGCCGTTTTTCATGACGACGCGAGAATAATTGCGCACCGGAAACGCACTGAACGAGCCGTGAAGAAGCACCGCCTTCGGATTGCCGGCACGGTAGCCGAGCATGGCCGCCTTCAGCGCCGCCGCATAATCCCAGGCTCCCTCCATCGTATTGGCGACATCCTCCTCATTCCAGAACTCCCACCCTTCGAGGGAGCCGCGGCCGCGTTCTGCGGCAATCCGGGCAAACCGGTAGGTTGCGGCAAGATCGTCCGGCAGATCGCGGTTCTTCCGTTTCGCCCATGCGGGCGCGCTGCTGTAAAAGGTGCAGACTTTCACCCCGCGTTTCCCGAGCTCCCAGGCGCTGGGGATATATTGGCGCCAGACGATCTTATCCGGAGCGGGATTCACTCCTGGCCAGCTCAGGCGGTCGCGGACCCAGCCGATGCCCGCCCGCCGGGCGGCTTCCGCCGCGAGATGAAATCCGGGGCCGGGGTGGCGGCTGTTCCGCAACTGGGCTCCGGCCAGCCAGCTCTGGGCGGAGTCTGCGGCGAAGCTCATATCCGGATTGGGAGCTTTCTTTCGTTCCGGCACGATTCCGAACGGGACGGCGCCGGTGTAGTTACTCCCCTCCAGCCGGATGGTGTAAAAATCCCGCGGCAGGGAGTCAATGGTCAGAACGCCCCGGCCAGCCTCCGGCCACTCGCCGGAACGCACCGGCGTGTTCCGGGAGTCGAGAATCCGGTAGCGGACCGGTTTGACATAATTTTTACGAAGGGAGAAGCTTGGCGACTCCGATTCCAGATAGATTCCGGTAGTGTTTCCGATGACGATCGCGTCGCCGGAGTCGATCGGTTCCGAACAAAAGGCAGTGAAAAGCGGGAGAAGAGCAAGCAGACTCAGTAGATTTCTTTTCATGGTACAGAGAAATTTTTTTCAATACAGATTCAGCAACGGCCCGTCCTGCCGGAGCACGACGCTTCGGCGGAACGGGGCCTTTTTTCATATCGTTTACCAGGCGGCCCGGCCGAATTGATCGACCCAGTAGGTATAGCCCCGCGATTTTAATTCCGAAGCAGAGAGGTATTCCACATGACCGTCCGCATAGGTGATGTTGGCCCCGACGGAATGAACCCAGCCGATGCCGCTGGGGCCGCCGGCGAATTTGTTGTTGGGAATGAAATAGGCGAACCCGCGGTTGGGCTGCGCCACATTGAAAGGCCGTCTGACATCGGCCAGAAACGGAATCCGGGAGAGCTGTTTCATCTTGGACAGGACAAAGAAGTGATTGGGATCAACCATGAGATAGTACTGCCCCATTTCCTCCCGGTTCAGCCAGTAGAATTCGTCGGTCCTGACATAACCCGCACCGCTGTCCGGGCGGTGAATGCCGATGGAGATATAGTTGAACTCCTCCTGGGTCGGATTCTGTTCCGTCGGGCAGGAAAACACGGTCCGGGGCAGCTTGTAGAGCTGGTTCATCACCGCCGCATAGGTGCCGTAGCCGCGCGCTGTTATCACAAAATAATTGGAGAAATCGCTGGAATACATCATTTCCGCTTTGCCTACCTGATTCATATTGGCCGAACAGGAGGCCCGTTTGGCCGTTTCCCGCGCCTTGTTCAGGGCAGGCAGCAGCAGAGCGGCGAGGATCGCAATGATAGCGATAACGATTAATAATTCAATCAAGGTAAAGTAAATGCTTTCCGATTCCGCTTTGTTGCCATGGGGAAATTTGTGTTTCTTGTGCAACGTCTTCATGAATGCCATTTCAACCATCTCCTTTGTTGGGTATGAGAATATCGGGCTGTATGTGATTGCTTCGCGGTCAAAACTCCAGTTGACGGAGAAAACGGAGAACGTCTGTCAGATTGAAAAACAACATGGCTTCAGGCGATCGAAATTTTACCGGGGCAGGCGGTTTGTTCTTCCATCTTCACCAGTGGCACCGGCACAATGATTCGGGAATCTTCTGGTTTTCTGCCGTCGATCACATCGAGAAGCAGTTCAACCGCGGCACATGCAATTTTCTCCACGTCGATATAGAAGTAATCGCCGATACAGTGCGGCGGCATGAAAAAGGGCAGCTGTTCACATCGCTCATAGATGAAATGCGGCACATTCCTCGTCCGTTCCCGCCAGTAAAGATAGGCGGTTGCGGCAATGGTGTCATCCGGAATCACCAGACAGTCCGGCCGTTTCTCATCCGGCAGATTCCAGAGCCGGTCGAGTGCTTCGGTGATTCTGGCCTGCCGCTGTTCCTGATGCGGCTCCTCGTTGAACCGGTCCAGGCCGCAGCAGTAGGTATCTGCGTTTTCCGGGAAAAAGCGGGTGTAAAGGCCCCGGATCCCCTCCGGATGGGGGCCGTTGTAGGCGATGACGGCCGGGTGTGAGAACCCGCGTTCGCGGGCCAGTTGAAACGCTCTGCTGCAGAAGTCTTCCTGCTGCACAACGGCTCCGTATGGCCACGCGGCCGTCCCCACGGAGCAGACGGGAATTTTCCGGGTGCGGAAGAACTTCCGCGCCTCTTCGTCAAAAGAACTGGTCGTCAGAATTCCATCCAGATTGTGTCGGGCGATATTGCGAGCCAGACCGTCATACATATCCAGAGAGTCGCACTCGCATTTCTGAATGTTCCGGCGAATGAAGGGAATTTCCTGGCAGGCATGGTCGACGAACTGTGTCCGCAAACTTTGCTGAAGTACAGCTCCATATGGATAGTTGGCGATGCGGAACTCCACCATCCCGATCCGCCGTCCGACGTAACCGTTGAAATTATCTTCCAGCAGGAAAACCCCTTTTTTGGGGCGGATTTCCAGAATGCCGTCGTCCGCGAACAGTTTGAGCGCCCGCTCAATAGTTACGGCTCCAACGCCGAGCCGGCTGCGCAGACAGGCCTGGGATGGCAGTTTGTCACCCCGTTTCAACCTGGCGCTCTTGATGAAGCTCACCAACTCCCGGCGAACCGCTTCTGTACGATTTTCCTGGCTGTTTTTCATGTGTAACCTACTTTTGGTTTACAAATATTATACCTGATTTCCTGAGGAAAGTCAAGAGGAAAAAAGAAAAAATGCAAAAAAACTGCGATGTTACCGATAGAATGGGCAATGCTGGTCCGGTTTTGCTAGGCAGGAATTGCCCTTTTATGAGGCGGAAATCTGTTTTCGGCTGGAGTTGCGGATTGCGCCGAGTGACAGTTTTCAGGAGTTAAATTGGATTTTCCCTGCAAGGAAACGATCACGTATTCATTGGAAAATTCAACACTTGACAGCAGCAGGGGATCTTCGGGAAACGATAGAGACATTCACTCTTGCGATGCAGGCTGATATCTCATGAAGGAAACGGACCGTTCCCCTCGGAGTGGGCCCGGGGGGCACCCGAAGAGAACGGGAGTTTTGAGTGATGAAACGGCCATGAGGAGCGATTGAGCCGGGGCCCGGTGTATCCGGGAGCGGCAGATCCATCGGCGCCGCAGACGTTGCTGAGAAAAGTATGGCTGCCGCAGATCAGCTCCGCATCACCCGTCGCCCGAACGTTTGACCAGACTTGGAGGAAGTTGTCATCCGGCAGTGGGCACAACAGGTGGCTCCCGGCAACAACCGTTTCGACAGGATGATTGCCCGTGTTATGCCTTTACCAGCTGGCGTTTTACGAAGCGCAACGGCTGTTGAAGCATCCGGATGATGAACCCCACCAGAACCGCCGCGAGAAGAGTTCCCTCCCGGATGCCGCTGATCTCCTGGAACCAGCAGAGCGAGACGAGAATCGCGGCCACCACGATGGAGACGTCAAAACAGACCTTGGTCGTGCCGAACGGGAAGCCGTACTCCTCCGAAACCGTGCGGACAAATCCGTCGCCCGGCATGAAGGAGATATCCGCCAGAAGCTGAAACGCGATGCCGGTCGCCAGCATGGCACAGCCGAACAGCTCTTCCACCAGGCGGAGCAGGTAGCTCTCCGGAATGTAAAACGAGGAGATCCACATCCCCAGGTCGATAAAGAAGCCGAACCCGAAAAGCGTCAGCAGCTGCCCCAGCCGGGACCAGTGAAAGCGGCTGCGCAGAATGGCGAGCTGCATCAGCAGAAAGAGGATGTTGAGACAGACCGTCGCCATCCCCAGAGTCCAGGGAATGATGAACGTCGTGACATAGGGCAGGCTTGAGATGGGGGAGGTCCCCAGCCCCGGGCGGGTGCTGAAGGCGACGCCGAAGCCGGCGAAAATGAGTCCGATGAAGAAGAGAATAAAACGTTTTCTTTTGCTGTAGCGCGATTTCATGATTGTGGATTCCGACAAGTTTTCTGAATCTGCCGCAGACCGTGCAGCAGATGGTTGAGGTTTTCTCCGGAGAGCTCCCGGCAGGCGGCCTCTTCCGTTTCCCGAAAGAGCTCCTGGATGCGGCGGCCGATTTTTTCCCCGTCGGCGGTGAGGGCGACGATGGAGTTTTTCCGGTTGCCGTCCGCCTTGTCGCGGCGGATCAGGCCGTTGTCCTCCATCTTGCCGAGGATCGGCGAAAGCGTTGCCGGATCGATCAGACAGCCGTCGGCGATCTCCCGCTGAAACGAGTCCGGGTGGCTCATCAGGTAGTCGATCACCTTCGGCTGGCCGGGCAGCAGCGCCGGATATTCCTGCCGAAGCCGGGCGAAAAACCGTTTCTGAAACAGCGTATGCGCCGCCAGGAGGTTGTAGTGCAGAGAGTGTTCCATGAGTTTTTTATCATTAGTATCCTAATAATATAGCAGAAAAGGCGGATTTTTCAAGGGGGAAACAGAGAAAACTCTTCGGATAAAGCTCCAAAACACTGCTGAATTTTTCTGCCGGAATGGAAAATTTCAATTTTTTCCGGACAGGGGGTTGACGAAGCCCGGATCTTTTGCTATACTATTAAACAGACAAAAGAATCAGTTTTGTAGGATTAATTGCGATGATCCAGCGGAATCTGCTGAAACGATTTGAACGTTATCTGATTGAGGGAGGGTTCCAGCCGGGTGATAAGCTGCCGGTGGAGCAGGACCTGGCAGAACACTTCGGCGTGGCCCGCAGCACAATTCGGGAAATCATCATCCACCTGTGTCTGCAGGGGGTTCTGGAGCGCCATCCCAACCGGGGGACGATTCTCACCATTCCCGCCTGCGAGAGCATCGGTCACGATCTGGCGTTTCAGCTGCACTGGCTCGGTTGCGGCTGCGAGGAGTTGAAGGCGGCCCGGCTGATGCTCGAGAGCACCGTAGCGGCGGAGGTGATCCGCTGCATCACTCCCGCCCAGCTGGACCGGCTGATCCGCATCAACAGAAAAATTTCCGAAGCGGAAGCGGATCCGGCTCAGGCAGATGTCTTCGATCTGGAGTTCCATCTGACGCTGATGGAGATCGCCGGCAACCGGCTGATTCAGGTCTTCTCCCAGGTGATATCGCTGCTGTTCAGCCGGGAGTACCGCGAACAGTTGAACTCCACAGCACGGGTCCGGCATTCCGTGGAATCCCATCAGCAGATGATTCAGGCGATCCGGGCAAAGGACCTGCCGGCTCTGCATCGGCTGATTTACGAACACATTACACCACTCTGATCTTTTTTTGTCAGGATTAAATAGTCTGACAAAATAATTAAAATTATCATACAATTCAAAAGGAGAGGTCGAATCATGAGCTTGAAGGAACGGGTGCTCCGCTGTGAAAAATTGTGCGGAACCCACATCGCACTGAACCATCCGGTCATCACGGAGATTCTGGGATACACCGGATTCGACTTCATCTGGATCGATACCGAACACACCTCCATCGGTTACGAGGATCTGCTACAGCATCTGAACAGTGTCAGACTGAGCGGGACGCCGGGGATCGTGCGGGTTTCCATGGCGGACCGCAACCACGTCAAGCGGGTGCTGGAGATGGGGCCGGACGGGATCATTTTCCCGATGATCAACACGGTGGAGGAGGCGGAGGCCGCCATGAGGTCCTGCATGTATCCGCCGCGCGGCACCCGGGGATTCGGTCCGCTCGGAGCGGTGCAGTACGGTCGGAGGGAGATCGGCGACTATATCCGGAACATTGACAATGAACTCTGCCGTTTCATCCAGATCGAGAGCTGTACTGCGGTTCGTAATCTGCCGGAGATCGTGAAAAACCCCTATATTGACGGATACATTTTCGGGCCGTGCGATCTTTCCGGGTCGATCGGGGAGCTGAACAACGTGTTTGGAAAGCGGAACGTCAATCTGATGCGCGAAGCGGTCGCCCTCCTGAAGGAGGCGCACAAATGCATCGGCGTATCGACCGGCTCGACGGATCCGGAGGTGCTGGAGTTCTGGGATGATCTCGGCGTCAACATGATTTCATCCGGCACGGACTACGACTACATGCGGCGCGGCGCGCTGAAAAACCGCGCCACTCTCCGCCGCATCCAGAACCGGAAGGAGGTCGCTCATCCCGAGGCATTGTCCGACTGTCGAGCCGGCAGAATTCATTTTCATTCCGAAAACATACAACCTGAAAAAGAAGAGGTGGCCCATGCGTAGAATGAATCTCCTTTCTGTTTCCCGTCAGGCGGAAGGCGTATTCCGTCGAAGAGATGGTTTTACTCTGATAGAACTTCTCGTTGTAATCGCGATCATCGCCATCCTTGCCGCCATGTTGCTCCCGGCGTTGAATCAGGCCAGGAACAAAGCAAAAGACATCAATTGCTCCAGCAATTTGAAGCAGATCGGCACCTTTCTTGCCATTTACATCGATAACAACCAGGAGTACATTCCGGCGTGCAAGGAGAATTACGGCGCCAGCGGAGGCATGTGGCAGGATGTTCTCATGCCGCTCTACATGCCGTCGATTGAACCGGGGATCTATGCCCATCTGGATAAATCCAACAAGTGGCGTCCCCGTGGAATTTTCCAATGCCCCGGCAGTCTCGGCAGCGAGGACGGCCGGACACTCTGGGCCGATTATGGGATCAACTGCACGGACAAGGCATTCGGTTCCTATGCCTCGTCCCATGAAGAGACCGGGCCGGTTATGAAAATGAGCAAGATACGGAAGCCTTCGCGGCGTGCTGCGGTATTCGATCTGTTCCGGTCCGGCGGCGCTCCCTTTGCCTACAACAAGGACAGCATGGGCAACAACCGCCGTCATATGGGCAACAGCGGATTCAACACCATGTACGCCGACGGTCACGTTGTCGCCGCCCGGGCGCAGGCGATTCCGAAAGAACCGGATGATACCCGCCCGGAGGCCTACTACTGGGGAAGCCGGGGCGAGAAATAATTTCATCGCAACTGCAGGAGAAAAAATGACAGCAGACAGAAAAACACTGGTGTACCGGGGGGAGTATCCCGACCTCTGCATCGGGGATGCCACACTCCGGATTCTGCCTTCCGGAAAATTCATCATCATTTTCGAAACCGGGGGCGTCACGGAACCCTGTGTGGAGAACCACATCCGGATGTGTGTCAGCGAAGACCGGGGCGAACACTGGAGTCCGCCGGTTCCCGTTGTCAGGCTGCCGGGCCGCGCCACACTGCCGAGCGAGGTTGTCGTCACCGACAAACTGACCGTCTACTACCAGTCGCATGACGGATTCTGGGAAAACTGGAGCAACTGGACCATCTCTAGTTATGACGAAGGGCGCTCCTGGGCGGAACCGGAACCCTTCCTGCCCGCACTGCACCGGGCTTACATGCGGAACATATGTACGTTGAAAGACGGGACACAGCTCATGCCGATCGAACGGTTCCCCATTCCGGATGGACTTGACAAAACGATCGGCAAAGACGGCTCCTTTGAGCGCCCGGAAAACGGCGTCCTGATCCGTCGCCGGGGGCAGGCGGAATGGACGAGCTCCTCCTTCATCACCGGCTCCCGGGGTTTTGCGGAGAACAATGTCATCGAGCTCTCCGACGGGACTGTCGTCATGCTGTGCCGTACCGATGCCGGAACCGGCTGTCTCCTCCGTTCGGATTCGTTCGACGGCGGGAAAAGCTGGTCGCCGTTCCGCCCATCCGGAATTCCGAACCCCGGCAGCAAGTTCCGGCTGTTTTCTCTCTCCGGCAATCGCATTGCCCTGTTGCACAATCCGGATCCGGCGCGCAGAAATCCGCTGGCGCTCTGGATTTCCGACAACGACATGGTCAGCTGGGATTATCGGAAAATTCTGACCGATTTCCCCGGCAATGTGCAATATCCGGACGGGGTCATTTCCGCAGATGAAAGATTTCTGCATTTCGCGTTCGATTACAATCGTCATGATCTCATCTACTGGTGTACGGAACTGCCGGACTGAATCAAAGGAAACGAATATGCTTTATCACGAAACCCTTCTGCCCCCCTGCAGCCTGAGCCGGGCCGAGTACAGAGACAAGGTGCTCGGCTGCTGGACCGGGAAAAACATCGGTGGAACTCTCGGCGCTCCGTTCGAGTGCAGAAAAGAGACCTTCTCGCTGGATTTCTACACGCAGGACCTGGATGGCGAACCGGAACCCAATGACGACCTGGATATTCAGCTTGTCTGGCTTGAAGCGGTCGAACGGTTCGGCATCCGTGAAATCACCCCCGCCCGGCTGGGCGAATTCTGGATGGACTACGTTGTCGCCGGCTGGAATGAATACGGCGTCGCTGGATGCAACATCCGTCATGGAATCTACCCGCCGCTGAGCGGTGTCGTCGACAACAACAAATGGCGCTGGAGCAACGGCGCCTGGATCCGCTCGGAACTCTGGGCCTGCCTCTTCCCCGGCACGCCGGAGGACGCCGGAGAATATGCCTGGATGGATGCTTCCGTCGATCACTGCGGCGAGGGAATTTACGCGGAACTCTTCACGGCGGCACTGGAATCGGCGGCCTTTGTCATTTCGGATCTGAAGCAGCTGATCGCCTGTGCTCTGAGCAAGATTCCGGCCGACAGCCGGGTCGCCAGGAGTGTGAAGCTTGCCTGCAACGCCTACGAGTCCGGCAGAACATGGCAGGAGGCCCGCGAGGAAATTGTCCGCGACAGTGCCGATCTCGGCTGGTTCATGGCTCCGGCCAATGTGGCGTTTGTGATTGTCGGACTCCTGTATGGGGAAGGGGACTTCGGCAGAACGGTCTGCACTGCGGTCAATTGCGGAGACGACACCGACTGCACGGGCGCCACCGCCGGTGCCGTCATGGGAATTTTGTCCGGCCGGTCGGGAATCCCGGAGCGGTGGACCCGTCCGATCGGGGAGAGCATAAAGACGATTGCGATCAACCCGTTCCCGCGAAATATCATGATCCCGGAGACGCTCGGTGAACTGACCAACCGGGTGATCTCACTGGCGGAGCAGATCCGCCGGGACAACCCCCGGCTTCCAGGCTTCACCGATTCTCCGCAGCAGATTTCAGAAGAATACATTCAGGCGATCAGCCTCTGCTCCGGGGAGTATGAAAACAAGGTGATGCGCCGCAGTTCGCTGACGCAGGTTTGTGAAATGCCTTACGGAAGACTGGAACTGGAGTTCCCGGAAGGCATTGAGCTTCTGCCAGGCGGGACTTTGCCGGTCATTATCCGGAGTGAGGCCGCTGTTTTTACGCAGGAATTGTACCGCGGCCAGTGGCTGCTGCCGGAGGGCTGGCAGGCGGCTCCGGGAAGTGCGTTCTCCCTGCGGAGAAGCAACGGCACCATTCACTGGAACATCACTGCCGGGGAATTCACCGGGCCGGTGGAATATCTGCCGCTGGAGGTGTGCCTGAGCAGCAGATTGAATCCGATACGGCATTACATCCCGCTCGTGAGGCGTGGAGCCCTGGGGCACAACTACATATGGGCCGTCAATCCGATCCTGCGGACCCGGCAGGAACTGGCGGGCAGGGGGGAACGATGAAAATACGGATCATATCGGTTGTACTGGTTATGCTGATGGCTGGGTTGCTTTGGGGCGACAGTTTCACGGTAGAGAGCAGAAATGGAGTTCCCTTCATTACCCGGAACGGCGTTCCGGTTCCCGCCCGGATGTTCTGGGGCAATGTCTATGGGCAGAAAAGTTCCGCGCCGATCGATGCAAAATGGAAGCAGATCACGCTGACCTTCCGATCTCCGATCGACTGCGACCACGCTGCATTGCACCTGCGTTTTGGGGATCCGCCCGAAGAGGGCAGG
>ENA-UONY01000657-UONY01000657.1-human-gut-metagenome-genome-assembly--contig:-CS9-NODE-657-length-38377-cov-13.813162_pt1 | contig 38377 bp, 30 predicted proteins | sample MGYA00242465_ERZ724012 | MGnify/ENA metagenome assembly ERZ724012 | reverse complement strand
ATGGGATAGCGGAGCGTCCGCAGACGCTCCGCTATCCCGAAATTAAAAACAAATTTTCCGCTGATAATGGCTAGAGCAAAGCGGAAGCCATTCCAAATCGTCACGCCGCGCCGGCATTACTCTGCCGCGTCCGTCACCCGGACAGGATAACCAGTCCGCACACAACGCACCGCATACCGGGCGTTGCCGCCGGAGGTGCAGGTGAACAGGGTCAGATCCCAGTTGTCCGTCTCGGCGGCGGTGGTCATCTCCTCGATCTGGGTGGGATGCAAAGTCTCCACGCTCTCCACCTCGTAGCTCCAGCGCAGACCGTCCGCATCCGTAAAATACACCGGGCTGCCGATCGCCAGCCACTTGATGGGGCTGAAATGCTTTGCATAGTTGTGGCCGCAGATTACCAGATCATCGGCATAGGTGGTGCCGCTGTAGCGCCCGGGGGCAACCTTCAGCCCCGCATAGCTCCACTGTGCCATCACCGGCAGTTCCAGCCCCGCCGCCGGGATGGAAAGCACCCCGATGTAGTCACGCCCTTCCACCTCCACGGTGGTCATTTCCTGCGCCGGGTCCAGCATCGGCTGCGGGGCTGCAGTCTCGTTTTCCTGCCGGTGCTCCGTGATGGTCTTTTGCATGGTCTGCTCCAGTTCGCCCAATACTTCCTGCGAAGCCTTTTCTGCCCGGGCGGCATCCCACCGGTTGTAGCCCAGCAGCCCGGCGGCACATAAGATCAGCACCGCACCCAGCACCATGCACAGCCTGCCGATTTTCCGTTTCATTGCATTCCATCCTTTATATATAATAGTATCATCTGCTTCAGTATACCATTCCCCGCTCCGGTTTACAACCGTTCTTCCGGGCGATTTTTATCCGGCAGCAGCGCGCAGACCAGCCGCACCATCTGCCCGGTCAGGGGCAGCCATACCAGCGCACACAGTACGTTGAACAGAGTATGCGCGTTGGCGATTTGCCTGGCGATCACCGCGCACTCTGCCCCCGTAGGCGAGCACAGCCGCACCAGCGTCGCAAAGGGCTGCAAGAGTGCGCAGCACACCGCCGCGCCGCTCAGGTTAAAAATGGCGTGGGCTGCCGCCACCCGCTTGGCGTCTCTTCCCTGCCCGATGGCGGCAAGCACCGCTGTAATGGTTGTGCCGATGTTATCCCCCAGCAGAATGGGGATAGCCGCCGTCAACCCCAGCAGGCTGTGTACGCCGTCTGCCCCGGGCTGCGCCGCCATGCTTTGCAGCAGCGCCACCGTGGCAGAACTGCTTTGCACCGTTAAGGTCATGCAGACGCCCGCCAGCAGCCCGTGCAAAGGGCTTTGCTGCACCCGGGCAAGCTCCAACCGGAGCAGCGGGCTTTGCAACAGCGGTTCCATGGCGCTACGCATCACCGTGACGCCTTCGAACAGCAGCCCAAAGCCGAACACTGTCTCGCCCACGCAGCGTCCCCGCCAGCCCTTACAGGCTAGGCAGAGCAGTACCCCACAAAACAGCAGCAGATACCGCCAGCTTTCCACCCGGAACGCCAGCAGCTGTGCCGTGACCGTTGTACCGATATTTGCCCCGAACACCACCGGCACCGCCCGCCGCAGCTGCAACAGCCCCGCCGCCAGAAAGGCAATGACCATGACCGTGACCGCCGAGCTGCTTTGCAGCACCGCCGTGACCGCCGCCCCGGTCAGCAGCCCCGCCACCGGGTTTGCGGTGCACCGCGCCAGCAGGCTGCGCAGACGCCTGCCCGCTCCCTGCTGTACTGCCCTGCACAGGCTGTCCGTTCCATATAAAAACAGCGCCAATCCGCCGAATACCTGTAACAACACTTGAAATCCCTGCTCCATCCGCACCCTCCGTTTCTGCCTGTCCTTTATTTCTATGCAGCGAAAGCCGGTTTGCGCATTGACAAAGCCTACAAGTTTTTTGTGAATTTTTGTTTAATATTTCCCTATCCTCTTGCAATCCCGCTGCAAAAGGAATATGCTTATCAGGCGTTAATACTTAACAACTGTTAAGTATTTGAAAAATGCAAACGAGGAGGGACTGTTGTGTCCGAGCCAAGCACCCCCAGCTTTCAGGGGATGTGCCACTATATCGGGCAGCTGAGCAAGGCATCCAAGGCCGGGATACGGGCGGCGCTGGCCGATTGCCCCAAATGCCACTTTAATATGCTGGAAGGCCTGCTGCATTCCATCAACTGCCACGGCAAGGACGGCGCCATCTATGTCTCTGACCTTGCCCGGGAGATCCGTCAGCCGCTGCCGGCGGTCTCGCGCGGGCTGCGGCTGATGGAGCAGGACGGCACCGTGGTGCGGGAGCCGGACCCCGCCGACCGCCGCAAAACGCTGGTGCGCATCACCCCCAAAGGGTATGAGCTGTGCCACCAGTGTGAGCAGGCTCTGCGCGACTACTTTGCCAGCGTGCTGGCACGGTTAGAGCCGGAGCAGGCAGCCCAGATGGACGCGCTGCGCGGCGCGCTGATGGATGCCATTCTTGCGGAAAATGCCGCGCGCAACATTGACCCGAAGGGAGAAACGAACCATGACAAAGATCTTTAAGCAGCTGGCCCGGCACTGGGCGGTCTGCCTTGTGGTGTTCGCGCTGCTGTTCGTGCAGGCGTACTGCGACCTTGCCCTGCCGGACTACACCAGCAAGATCGTGGACACCGGCATCCAGCAGGGCGGCATTGAAAGCCCCCTGCCCCAGACGGTGCGCCAGAGTACGCTGGATGCGCTGAGCCTGCTGATGAGCGAGGAGGATGCGCAGAAGCTGCAAAGCGCCTACCAGTACTATCTGCAGGACGATGGCGTGTTGCAGCTGCGCTCCGACCTGACCGAGAACGAGTGCACCGCACTGGAAGATGCCGTGACCACCCCGGACATCGTGCTGTATATGGCTGCCGCACAGGCCGCCAACACCCCCGCTGGGCAGAACAGCATGGGCATGACCGGCCTTGCCGAGATGCCCTCCGCCGCTGCGGACACCGACACTGAGACCGTTACCCCCACGGCAGCAGATCTGGACACCGTTTGCAGCCAGTTTGCCGCCATGAGCCAGATGCCCGGTTTTGACCGCAATATGCTGCAAAAGCAGCTGGACAGTGCCATGAGTCAGCTGGACAGCACCCTGCTGGAAAACCTGAAAAGCCAGTCTTTGCTGCTGGTGCAGCTGGAATACGAGGCGCAGGGCGTTGCGCGGGATGTGCAGATGCAGTACCTCTTCCGGGTGGGCGGCCAGATGCTGGCGCTCACCCTGCTGATGGTGGCCGTGGCTGTGGCCGTGGGCTTCCTTGCCTCCCGGGTATCCGCCGCCATCGGTCGTGACCTGCGCCGGGAAACCTTCTCCAGCGTTATCGGCTTCTCCAATGCAGAGATCGAGAATTTTTCCACCGCCTCCCTCATCACTCGCACCACCAACGATATCCAGCAGGTGCAATTCGTCTGCGTCATCCTGCTGCGCATGGTGGCCTATGCGCCCATTCTGGGCATTGGCGGCGTGCTGCACGTTGTAGGCAACAGCAGCGGCCTTTCCTGGATCGTGGTGCTGGACGTGGCACTGCTTTTGTTGCTGCTGATCTTCCTGATGAGCGTTGCCATGCCCAAATTCAAGGTGATGCAGCAGCTGGTGGACCGGCTGAATCTGGTCAGCCGCGAGATCTTGACCGGCATCATGCCGGTGCGCGCCTTCAGCCGCGAAAAGTTTGAGGAGCAGCGCTTTGATAAGGCCAACCGGGAACTGATGGGCACCCAGCTGTTTACCAACCGCGCCATGGTGGCCATGATGCCCTTTATGACCCTGATCATGAACGGCACCAGCCTGCTCATCGTCTGGTTCGGCGGCAAGGCCATGGATGCCGGAAACATGCAGGTGGGCGAGATGATCGCATTCATCACCTACACCATGCAGATCGTCATGTCCTTCCTGATGCTGGCCATGGTGGCCGTCATGCTGCCCCGCGCCGGTGTGGCTGCGGATCGTATCGACGAGGTCATCCGCACCAAGGCCACCATCCACGACCCGGACGAAGCCGCCGCAAAAACTGCACAGGCGCGCACCGACTGGCAGGGCGTTGTGCAGTTCGAGGATGTGAGCTTCCGCTACCCCGGTGCGGACAGCGATGCGCTGGAGCATATCAGCTTTACCGCAAAGCCCGGCGAGACTACCGCCATCATCGGCTCCACCGGCTGCGGCAAGTCCACCCTGCTCAACCTGATCCCCCGCTTTTACGATGTGACCGGCGGCAAGGTGACCGTGGACGGCATCGACGTGCGCGAGATGCCGCAGGCACAGCTGCACGACCTTCTGGGCTATGTACCCCAGAAGGGTGTGCTGTTCAGCGGCACCATTGACAGCAACCTGAAATTCGGCGGCGAGGATATCACCGACGCACAGGTGCACAAGGCTGCTGCCATTGCACAGGCCACTGATTTTATCGAGGCAAAGCCCAAGGGCTACCAGAGCCCCATTGCACAGGGCGGCTCCAACGTATCCGGCGGCCAGAAGCAGCGGCTTTCCATTGCCCGGGCAATTGCCAAAAATCCCAAGGTCTATCTGTTTGACGACAGCTTCTCGGCGCTGGACTACAAGACCGATGTAACGCTGCGCCGCGCTTTGAAGGCGCAGACCGACAACGCCACCGTGATCATTGTGGCACAGCGCATCTCCACCGTGCTGCACGCAAACCAGATCCTTGTGCTGGACGAGGGCAAGCTGGTGGGCAAAGGCACCCATGCCCAGCTGATGGTCAGCTGCCCGGAATATCAGGAGATTGCCCGCAGCCAGCTGAGCCAGAAGGAGCTTGCGCTGGATACCTTGAATACGGAAAAGGAGGGTGAGTGATATGCCCAGACCCGGACGTCCCACCACCGAGCGTGCCAAGGACTTTAAAGGCACGCTGCGGCAGCTCATCCGCACCATGAGCCACTACAAGCTGCCCCTTGCGACAGCCATGCTGTTTGCAATTCTTTCTACCATCTTCAACATTGCAGGCCCCAAGGTGCTGGCAAAAGCCACCACTGCCCTTGCCACCGGCTGGATCGCCCGGCTGCGCGGCACCGGCAGCATTGATTTTGTGTATATCGCCCGCATTCTGCTGTTTTTGCTGGGGATGTACCTGCTGAGCAGCGCTTTCAGCTTTATTCAGGGCTGGCTGATGACCGACCTTTCCCAGAAGGTCTGCTACGACTTCCGCCGCCAGATCAGCGAAAAGATCAACCGCCTGCCGCTGGCGTACTTTGAAAAGCGCACCGTGGGCGAGGTGCTTTCCCGCATCACCAACGATGTGGACACGCTGGGGCAGAGCCTGAACCAGAGCATCACCCAGTTGATCACCAGCGTGACCACCATGATCGGTGTGCTGGTGATGATGCTTTCCATCAGCCCCCGCATGACCCTGATTGCCCTGCTGATCTTACCGGTATCGCTGGCACTGGTGCTGGTGGTGGTCAAGTTCAGCCAGAAGTACTTCAAGACACAGCAGGCCACGCTGGGCGTGGTCAATGGTCAAGTCGAGGAAGTCTACGCCGGTCACAACGTGGTCAAGGCGTTCAACCGCGAGGCCGTGGTGCTGGCAGACTTCAACGCCGCCAACGATAAGCTGTACGAATCCGCATGGAAGAGCCAGTTTCTCTCCGGCCTGATGATGCCCATCATGAACTTTGTGGGCAACCTGGGCTATGTGGCGGTGGCCATCGTGGGCAGCATTTTTGCTGCAAATGGGGTCATCACCATTGGTGATATTCAGGCCTTTATCCAGTACGTCAAAAACTTTACCCAGCCCATCCAGCAGCTTTCGCAGGTGTCCAATATGCTGCAAAGCATGGCCGCTGCCGCCGAGCGGGTATTTGAGTTTTTGAATGAGCCGGAGGAAGAGCAGCTGGCAGACCCTGCCCGCCGTGCCGACCCCGCCGACATTGACGGACAGGTCACTTTTGACCATGTGCGCTTCGGCTACACCCCGGACAAGACTGTTATCCACGACTTCAGCTGCACGGTGCAACCCGGCCAGAAGGTAGCCATCGTAGGCCCCACCGGCGCGGGCAAGACCACCATGGTCAAGCTGCTGATGCGTTTTTACGATGTGGATGCCGGTTCCATCACCCTGAACGGCCACAATGTGCGGGACTTTGACCGCAGCGCTCTGCGCGAGGGCTTTGGCATGGTGCTGCAGGACACATGGCTGTTCAAGGGCACCATCATGGAGAACATCCGTTACGGCCGGCTGGACGCCACCGATGAAGAGGTGATCGCCGCCGCAAAGGCAGCCAACGCCGACCACTTTATCCGCACCCTGCCCGGCGGCTACCAGATGGAACTGAACGAGGACGCCTCCAACGTCAGTCAGGGACAGAAGCAGCTGCTCACCATCGCCCGTACCATTCTGGCAGACAACCGCATCCTGATTTTGGACGAGGCTACCAGCAGCGTGGATACCCGCACCGAGCAGCGCATCCAGACCGCCATGGACCGCCTGATGGAGGGCCGCACCAGCTTTGTTATTGCCCACCGCCTTTCCACCATCCGGGACGCCGACCTCATCCTTGTGATGCGGGACGGCGACATTGTGGAGCAGGGCACCCACGACCAGCTGATCGATGCCGGCGGCTTCTACGCCGATCTGTACAACAGCCAGTTCGAGGATGTTGTGGATTAAAGCACCTGTTATCGCACTATAACTGCAAAAGAGCACCTGTTGCCTTCCTTTTTTGAGGACAGCAGGTGCTCTTGCTTTTTTATTCCGCCACCGGTTCCAGCTTCAGGCCAAACAGCTTTTCCGCAAGGGACGGCAGCTGCCGCTGCAACGCGCGGACATAAGCCATTACCACCGGGTCCTCGCGCTTTTGCCCCAGCACGATGCCAAACCGGTGTCCCCTGCCCCAGTCCAGTACCCGCACAAAACTGAGGTCCGGCCTGCGGTAATAGACCGCCGGGACCATCTTGAGTGCCGGGTCACCGTAGGCTGCACTGCGGATACCGCCCACCGGCGTAAACTCCACCCCTCGATCCATTCCCTCCTGCAGCAGGCTTGTTTCGTAGACAGTCTGGTACATCTCCTTGATGGGCAGCCAGCGGTATTGCAATGCCTGTTCCAAGGTCAGTCTGCCCACCGGCATATCAGCGGGCGGGTGGATGGGGATGCAAAGTTCTGGCATATAGAACAGCGGCACAAAGGTAAGCCCCTGCGCGTAGAACTCTGCACTTTCCAGCTGGAAGGAAAGATCCATCTCCCCTTTTTTCAGGCTTCTCCAGACCTCGCTGCGGTTGGCGCACTGTCCCAGAATAGGCGTGTATTGCAGACACAGCTCGCTTGTCAGTGAAAACAGGTCGTATACGAACATCCGCATTGCCTCATGATATCCTGCGATGAGCAGATGCCTTTCCGGCGGGTTTTCCTGCTGCTGCACTGCGCGGGCATGGCGCACCGCCTGCTGATACAGAGCCACCAGCTGCTTTGCCTTGGGGTAAAAATCCCGCCCTGCCGGGGTCAGCACCACCCGGCGGGGCACATGCTGGAACAGCTCGAACCTCAATTGCCCTTCCAGCGTGCGGATCTGCTGCGAAAGTGCCGACTGGGAAAGATACAGGGCCTCTGCCGCCGCAGAAAAGCTGTTCAGTTCCACGATCTTTACAAAGCCTTCCAGTGCGCTCTCGTTCATGCTTTTCTCCCTCCCGCAATACATTAGGTTAGCCTAAATTATAATATAAAAAATATGAATTGTAAACAGCACCCTTCTACGCTACAATTGTTAAGGATTCGGCAAAGTGCCTTTTACTTTGCTGCAGGATAAGAAGGAACACAAAGAAGAGCAAAAAGAAAGAGAGCGTACCTATGAACAAGATCTCCCGTAAGGGCTTTATCAAAATTGCCGCTGCCGCCGCCATGAGCGGTGTGACCGCCGGTGCTCTGGCTGCCTGCAATGCCGCCTCCGGTTCTGCTTCCGCTTCCACTTCCGGTGCTGCCGGCCAGTACATCCCCGGCACCTACGAGGGCACTGCCGAGGGCATCTCCTCCACCGTTAAGGTCACTATGACCTTCTCCGACAGCGCTGTCACCGACGTAGTGGTGGATACCTCCGGCGAGACCGCTTCCTTCGGCGCTGCCGCTGCCGATGAGCTGCGTGAGCAGCTGCTGGCTGCCGGTTCTGCCGAGATCGACGGCGTTTCCGGTTCTACCATCACCTCCGATGCCGTGATGAAAGCTGCCAAGAGCTGCTACGCACAAGCTAAGGGTGAGGCCGTGGTCTCCAGCGTGCAGCTGCCCACCGGCGATGAGAACGACTGGCTGGGCAAGGAGCCTGACATCGACGAGGCTGCCATCACCGAGACCGTGGACACCGATATCCTGATCGTAGGCGCTGGCAACGGCGGTATGTTCGCTGCCGCCTATGCTGCTGCCAACGGCCTGAACTTCCGTGTTATCGAGCAGAACGCCAACGTGCAGGACACCCGTCACTGGTACGGCGCTGTTGATTCTGCTGCCGCTAAGGAGGCTGGCGAACCCGCCACCGATAAAGCAAAGCTGCTGAGCGAGATCTCCCGCTATGCCTCCGGCAAGTGCGACCAGCGCGTTGTCAAGACCTGGATCAACGAGTCTGCCGCTATGCACGACTTCATGCGCAGCATTCTGGAGGATAAGTACGGCTGGGTGTGCGATTTCACCTCCGGCAGCGAGGCTGCATGGCCCGCAGAGAACGCCGAGCATAACACCGACTACCTCTACCCTGTGCAGGAGCACAACTACATGGCCAGCGAGAGCGCATCCGGCCTGCCCCGCAATGAGCTGCTGCTGCAGTACATTCAGGAGCTGGGCTATGATGTGGACTTCAAGACCAGTCTGGCAAAGCTGGAAAAGAACAACGATGGCCGCATTACCGGTATCATCGCCCAAAGCACCGAGGATGACCATTTCATCCGTTACAACGCCAATCAGGGCGTGTTGCTGGCCTGCGGCGGCTTCCCCGGCAACCCCTACATGATGGAGCAGCTGGACCCGCTGGGCACCAGCGTGACCACCGCCTGCTCCTACTCCCCCGCCGACAAGGGCTACGGCATCCGTGCAGCAGTGTGGGCAGGCGCTAATCTGGACAGGGAAGCCGCTCCCATGCTGTTTGACCGCGGCATCGTTGCACCCGGTGTGGACGGCGGTTATGTGGACAGCGACTCCGCCTTTGGCGGCAAGGCCTTCCCGGGCAAGATCCGCCAGTTCAACCCCGGCACCCAGCCTTTCCTGAAGGTGAACCGCAACGGCGAGCGCTTTGCCAACGAGAGCAGTCCCTACAACGATATCGTCTACGCCGCTGCCCACCAGCCGGGCCGCGTTTACGCCCAGATCAGCGATGCAAACTTCATCGAGGATGCAAAGCGTTTTCACACCATCGGCTGCTCTGCCCAGACCCGCAACCTCGGCGAGGACTACTTTGCTCAGCAGGTCGAGAACGGCGAGAAGGAGGGCTGCTTTTTCAAGGCCGATACCCTCGAGGAGCTGGCCGACAAGATGGGCTTTACCGGCGCTGCCAAGGATACCTTCCTTGCTACCGTGGAGCGCTACAATGAGCTGTACGATAAGCAGAACGACGAGGACTTCGGCAAGCCCGCTTACCGCCTGAGCGCCATCCGCACCGCGCCCTTCTACGGCTGCTGGCTGGGTGCTTCCCTGCTGACCACCGAGCAGGGCATTGCCATCAACGAAAAGGGTCAGGCTCTGGACACCAACAATCAGCCCATGGAGGGTCTGTACATCACCGGCGATATGTCCGGCAGCTTCTTTGCCAACAACTACCCCTGCCTGATGGCCGGTGTGGCTATGGGCCGTACCCTGACCTACGCCATGAAGGCTGTCAAGCAGATGGCAGGTCTGGAGAACGCCTGATAAAGTGCAGTTCTCCGACATACTCTAAGCGTTTCTTCTTTTCTTCTTTTTCATGTGAAGAGGGGCGGTCCCATTTGGGGCTGCCCCTCTTTGCTTTTTTTACCCCGCACGCCCCCTACACAAATGCCCGCGATTGTGCTATGATAAGGCTGAAAACCGGGCAGTTTATTCCCGCCCGGTCACAAAATCGAGGTGTTTGTACAAATGTCGGATATTCTGGATACCTTACGGCAGGAAGGGGTGGACCCCGCCCTGCTTGCGGCGGTGCAGGAATACCGCGCCGCCCATACGCTCAGCGAGGCGCTGCGCCCGCGCATTCCCGCCCCAGCCTTTACCTACTACGGCAAAGAGGTGTGGGAGCAGGCGCTGGCGGCCATCCTCTGCGGCGAAAACCTGCTGCTGGCCGGCGGCAAGGCCACCGGCAAAAACGTGCTGGCCGAAAACCTTGCCGCCGCCTTTGGCCGCCCCGCGTGGGACATCTCCTTTCATGTAAACATGGACGCCGCCTCCCTGATCGGCATGGATACCTTTGCGGGCGGGCAGGTAGTGTTCCGTCCCGGGCCGGTGTACCGCTGCGCACAGTGCGGCGGCTTTGGCGTACTGGATGAGATCAACATGGCAAAAAACGAGGCGCTGGCGGTGCTGCACGCGGTGCTGGACTTCCGCCGCGCCATCGACGTACCCGGTTACGACCGCATCCCGCTGGCTGAGGAGACCCGCTTTATCGCCACCATGAACTACGGCTACGCGGGCACCCGGGAGCTGAACGAGGCGCTGACCTCTCGCTTTGCGGTGGTGCAGATGCCCACCATCACCCAAGATAATCTGGAAAAGCTGCTGCGGGCGCAGTTCCCGGATCTTACCGCAAAATATGTGCATCAGTTTGCGCTGCTGTTTCTGGACCTGCAGAAAAAGTGCGACAGCGCGGAAATTTCTACCAAAGCGCTGGATCTGCGCGGTATGCTGGACGCGCTGCGGCTGATTCGGCGGGGCATCCCGGCCGGGGCGGCGCTGGATATGGGCATCACCAACAAGGCCTTTGACTCCTACGAGCAGGGGCTGATCCGGGACGTGATCGCCGCGCGCATCCCGGCCAAGCTGGATGCCGGAAAGCTGTTTGCCTGATGGACGCCCAAAGCTACACCGCGCAGGAGCGGCGCGCGGCCAATCAGGTCTGGGCCGCTGCCGGAGCCTACGGCTTTGAGCCGCTGTTTCTGGCCCGCAACACGGACGGCACCATTGATTTTTACATGAACTGCATCGTAGGGCTGGTGCACAAATACTACGGTGACGCGCTGATCCGGGACGTTTTTTCTGCTTGGGAGGGCGATGTGCGCCAGCCCATGCTGGACGACATGGCGTGGCTGTACTTAGAAAACGCCGCCTATCGGCTGGAGCTGCCCCGCCGCCCGGTGCTGGAAGCGCTGCGGTTTGCCCACGCGGACTACTTTTTTGCCATCCAGTACAAGCTTTCGCGGCAGGAGTGGATGGCGAAAAACCAGCTGGTGTACACCATGCAGGCTGCGCGCTGGCGTAAGGTTCTGGGACGCACCGCCCCGGTCATGACCCCCTACGAGAGCAGCCTTGCCGCCGCGCTGGAACCGGAGACCGTACCGGAACCAGCACAGCTCAAAAATGACCTGCTGGCGCTGTTTGCAAAATTTGCCCTGTTTGACGGCGAGGTACGCCAGAAGCCCGCGCTGCATCTGCGGCTGCAAGGCTTTTGGGCAAAACTTGCCACCAAAACCATGCCCACCCAGATGATCAAGACCGACCGGGTGACGGTGGAGCATTCCGGCGCGGTGGATGCCCCAGGCAGCGGACTGGCGGTGGACAAGCGCCGGGCAAACATCACCCTGAAGCAACGCGCCGCGCAGGATCGCGCCTACATTGAAAGCTGCTTCGGGCGCTGCTTCTACCCGCCGGAACAGCTGCGCAAGGCCGAGCAGGAGCTGTGTACCGGGGTGCATCTGGGCTGTCATTTGTGGTTCAGCGCCGGTGTGCCCAGCCCGGCGCAGGCACCCACCCCGGAAGCACGGCAGCTGGCACAGCAGGCCGAATTGCAGGCCGAACGCAACCGCGCCTACTACGCAAAAAATCAGGAGCTGCATCGAAGTGTTGTACTGCGCCTTACCGAGCAGATCCGCAACTGCATTCTAGTGCATCAGCAGCCAGACCAGCGGGTGGCACGCAGCGGCGACCTGTGCGCCGGGCGGGTGTGGCGCGCCCCTTACCTGAACGATAACCGGGTGTTTTTGTGCCCGGAGGAGGAGAACTGCCCCGCCTTTACGGTAGATCTGCTGCTGGACGCCTCTGCCTCCCGCCTGCACTGTCAGGAGGTGATTGCGGCGCAGGGTGTCATATTGGCCGAAAGCTTGGCCAACTGCGGCATTCCGGTGCGGGTAAGCGCCTTCAGCAGCCTGCGGGGCTACACGGTGCTGCGGGTGCTGAAAGGCTTTGCGGACAAAAACCGGCAGAATATCTTCCGTTACTTCGCCTCAGGCTGGAACCGGGACGGTCTGGCGCTGCGGGCAGCAGGTGATTTGATCCGGTATGCCCCCGGCCCTGCCCCGCGCCACCTGATGATCCTGCTGACCGATGCCAGCCCCAACGACAGCCGCCGCATCCCGCCCACGGCACAGAATCCTCTGGGCTGCGCCTACGAGGACGCCGCCGGTGTAGCCGATACCGCCGCGCAGGTGCGCACCTTGCAGCGGCAAGGCGTGCGGGTGTCTGCTGTTTTTATGGGCGAGGACAGCAGCGCCGGTGCCGCCGCGCAGATCTACGGCAAAAATATGGCGCGCATCCGCGGCATGGATCAGCTTGCCCGCGCTGCCGGACGACTGATCCAGAACGAGATTCGGGAACTTGGCGATTGAAGATAAAAAACGACCCCTGCGGGAATTGCTCCGGCCTTAGTCGGCATTTCCCGCAGGGGTCGTTTTTTACAACCGTTTATTTCAAAGTACAACCAAGCTTTGAACCTTTGTTCGCTCTGCGCCACAAGTTTTTGCAAAAATTTGTCGTTTCGGAAAACTTACAGTTGTTTTTTGCTCAAAAGTATGCTATACTACGTCCAGAGAAGTTTTATGCAGCCTGTCGGCCCGATCACCCGGCTGGTGCTTTTACAACGTTTCGCTGTTTGCTTTTATTGCAAGGCAAGAAGTTAGTGCAACATTCAAACAGCATATTTGCGATATGCAATTCAACGTTGTTGCTGTTGCATTAAAAAGTTGAATTGCTATAGGAAGGAGATCAATCATGGACGCTTCCCGCTATTTTGACGCAATGCACAACGCCATGTCCACCCAGCACGCCGGTGCACAGTTGCTGCTTACCGTCCGTTTGCAGGACACCTGCGGCAACGATGCCTATCTTGAAGTAAAACAGCTGCCCGGGGAGCAGAGCGCCCTTGTGTGCTACTCCACCATGGGACGGCGCTGCCTGAATTTCCAGCTGTTCCGCAAGGGCTGGCAGCTGTGCCACAATGCGGATGGGCAGTTGACCGGGCGTTTTCCGTCCAGTGCCGACAGCCTGCTGAGTCAGACCGACTTCCGCGCCTACTGCCGGGAGGATCGGCTGGATGCTGCCCGCACCCAGCGCCTTATTGAGGAGCTGGGGCAGCGCGCCGGGACCAACTATGTTGGCTTCATCCCGCAGAATGCCCGCACCGGCGCACAGATCACGGTGGAAAGTCATCTTGGCTGCGGTGCACGCTGGAGTTACTGGAATCAGGACGCTTCCCCCTGCCTGCCGCTGGCCGCAATTTTGTACTGGCTGGCTGATTTTCTGGCCGGGAACGAGCGCCGCGCGTTGCAGTCTGACCCGCAGGCCGCTGCACTGGCTGCGCAGTGGCTGGCAAAGGACACCGCTGTGTTCTTCTGCCCCTCCCCTGCCCTGACGGTATCCTCTGCGGCCGGTCATAGTGCCCCTGCTGCACGGCGCACCCGGCCCGCCCCGGTGCCTGCCGCACGCAGCAAGAGCTGGCAGAGCGTTTTGGCTGCTATGGCTGCGGTGTAAGTAAGGTGTATCTATTTTTTCATGTGCTATATATGCTGTTGTCCTGCGCCCTCATCAGTCACCTGCGGTGACAGCTTCCCCCGACCGGGGGAAGCCTTTTGTTCCGGCATACACTCAAACAATATTAAACGCGGCTGTTGCACCAAATGATGTGTAACAGCCGCGTTGTCTTTTTCTGCGCATCAGCAGACAGCAAAAAGCACCCCGCCAACCGTTTCCGGTCAGCGGGATGCTTAGTGCTTATAGTTTACAGCTCAGCTTACGCTGCACAGCACGGGGAGAAAATCACTCCTCGATGTAGCCGTACTGGAAGTACCAGTAGCCGTAGGGGCTGTGCCAGATGCCCTTCAGAGAAGAGCTCTGCAGCCAGAAGTCGTTGTAGTAAGCAACGGGGATGCAGCCCATATCCTCCATCAGGATGTCCTCAGCCTTGTGCAGCTGAGCAAAGTGCTCGGCGACATCAGCAACCTTGGAAGCCTCCATAGCAGCATCGAAGTCAGGGTTGGAGTACTTACCATCGTTGTTGCCGTTGCCGGAGCAGAACAGCTCGATCATGTTGGAAGGATCGTTGTAGTCCATGACCCAGCCGTTACGGGCAACATCGTACTCGCCGGCACGGCGAGCAGCGGTGAAGGCAGACCACTCCATCTTGCTGATGGTCAAAGTGATGCCCAAATCGCCCCAAGTCTGCTGCAGGTACTCTGCCAGAGGCACATGGTAGCCGGAATCGTTGGTGCTGTACTCGATGGTGGGGAAGCCCTCGCCATTGGGGTAGCCAGCCTCTTCCAGCAGCTTCTTAGCCTCGGCCATATTTGCCTCGTAGTCATCAGCAATGTAGGGAGAACCGCCGTTCGCGTTGTCGTAGAAGTAGCCCTGCGCGTCCACGATGCCGGGGCCAACCAAGTTGGAAGCAGCAGAGTAGGTGCCCTGCATGATGGTGTTGCCAACATAGTCGCGGTCGATAGCCAGAGCCAGAGCCTTGCGAACCTTGGCATCCTTGAAGGCATCACGCTGCAGGTTCAGGCTGACGTAGTAGGTGCCCAGAATGGTGTCAACATAGAAGTCGCCGCCGTCCTCTGCCTTGGTCAGGCTGGGGATCTCGTCGGTGGGCACGTCCTTGATCAGGACAGCCTCGCCGCTGTTGTAAGCAGCGAAGGAAGCGGAAGAGTCCTCCAGCAGCAGCAGGGTAATGCTGTCGGAAACGATCTTGGAGCTATCCCAGCCGCCAACGTAGTTGGGGTTCTTGGTCAGGACGATACGCTCGGAGGGGGTCCACTCGGTGATCATGTAGGGACCGTTGGAGACGAAGGTCTCAGCGGAGGTGCACCATGCATCGCCGTTGGCCTCAACGGTAGCCTGCTGCACAGGGCTCATGGATGCGAATGCGGCCATCTTGTCGAAGTAGGAGCAGGGGTAGGACAGCACGATGGTCAGGGTCTTGCCGTCGTCGCTTGCCTTGACGTTCAGAGCATCGGGGTTGGGCTCTGCAGTGGGGTTGCCGTCTGCATCGGGGAAGCCGGCAGCTTCTTCAAAGCCGTCGATCATGCCCAGGCAGGTCTCTGCGTAGGGAGCAGCGGTGTCGGGGTTGACCATACGCTTGAAGCTGTACTCGAAGTCCTTAGCGGTCAGGTCGGTGCCATCGCTCCACTTCAAACCGTCACGCATGGTGAAGGTCCAGGTCAGGCCGTCCTCGCTTTCTTCCCAGCTCTCAGCCTGGCCACCAATAACTTCGTTGTTCTCGTTGATGATCAGCAGGGGCTCGAAGATGGTGATGATGGTGTTGGCGCCATCAACAGCGTTGTTCAAAGAGGGATCCAGAGTCTCGGGGTTGGGGCCGTACTGGACGGTAAAGCCAGCGGTGTTGACACTGCCGGTAGAAGAACCAGCAGCGGAAGAAGCAGTGCCGGAGGTTGCGGTAGAACCGGACTTGCTGCCGCCACAGGCTGCCAGACCCAGAGCAGCGACACCCACGCCTGCAACCTTGAGGAAATTACGACGAGAAATGCGTTTCATAATAATATCCTTCCCTTATATCAAATTTTGAGTGTGCCAGGTTCCCCCAGCCGCCTCTATATTCGATCCGGTGCAAATGTACACCGGAGGAACACGAATGATTATAATGCGTTCTCACCCCGGTTACAAGTCCAAAACTTGGACTGTAACCATTTTGTGACAACATTTCAGCACTAAGTTGAATTGTTTTCACCTTTTACTGATATGAAGTGTTCTCACTTCACGCGGTCAAGGTGATGGCATGCTGCCCAGTGGCCGGTGGAGACCTCCTTGAACTCGGGCACCTCGTTGGCGCACTGCTCATCCGCATAGGGGCAGCGGGTGCGGAAACGGCAGCCGGACGGCGGGTTCAGGGGGCTGGGCACATCGCCCTGCAGCACGATACGCTTGGACTGGCGGGCCGTAATGGGGTCTGCCACCGGAATTGCGGAGATCAGGCTGCGGGTGTAGGGGTGGATGCTGTGGGTGATCAGCTCGTAGCTGTCGGCCAGCTCCACCATCTTGCCCAGATACATGACGCCGATGCGGTTGGAGATGTGCTTGACAACGCTCAGGTCATGGGCAATGAACAGGTAGGTCAGGCCCATCTCCTGCTGCAGATCCTCGAACATATTGACGACCTGTGCCTGAATGGAAACGTCCAGTGCGGAGACCGGCTCGTCACAAACGATGAACTCGGGGTTCACGGCCAGTGCACGGGCAATGCCCACGCGCTGACGCTGACCGCCGGAGAACTCGTGGCAGTAGCGGTTTGCGTGCTCGCTGTTCAGGCCAACGCGCTCCAGCAGAGCGATGATCTTATCGTGGCGGTCCTTTTCGTTCTCGGCCAGATGATGGATATCAATGCCCTCACCCACGATGTCGCCAATGGTCATGCGGGGATCCAGACTTGCGTAGGGATCCTGAAAAACGATCTGCATCCGGCGGCGGTAGGGCAGCATATCCACTGCGATCTTGTTGTCCTTATCGAACAGCAGGTTGCCGTCATAGTAGATCTTACCGCCGGTGGGCTCGTACAGGCGCAGCAGGGTGCGGCCGGTGGTGGTCTTGCCACAGCCGGACTCGCCTACCAGACCAAGGGTCTCGCCCTTGCGGATGGCAAAGCTTACGTCATCCACAGCCTGAACGTACTTGCGTTTTTTGCCCACACCGCCGGCGGGGAAATACTGCTGCAGGTGCTGGACTTCGACCAGCGTCTTGTGTTCACTCATTCTGCCTTTTCCCCTTTCTCAAATGCAGCCTTCTGCTGCAGCCAGCAGTAGGTATAATGGGTATCGCTGAGCTCGGTGCGCGGGGGCATCTTGCTCAGACAAATCTTCATGCAGTTCTTGCAGCGGGGCGCAAAGGGGCAGCCTGCCGGCGGATTCAGCAGATCCACAGGGGTGCCCTCGATGGGCACAAGGCGCTCGTGCTCTGCGGTGTTCAGCTTGGGGATGGAGTTGATCAGACCCTTGGTGTACTCGTGACCCGGCTGGTAGAAGATCTCGTCGGTAGTGCCGTACTCCACAATGTGGCCGGCGTACATGACGGCGATCTTCTCGCACATGGAAGCCACAACGCCCAGATCGTGGGTGATCATGATGATGCTCATGCCCAGCTTCTTGCGCAGATCCTGCATCAGCTCAAGGATCTGTGCCTGAATGGTCACGTCCAGTGCGGTGGTGGGCTCGTCGGCGATCAGCAGCTTGGGCTCACAGGCCAGTGCAATAGCGATCATCACGCGCTGGCGCATACCGCCGGACAGCTCGTGGGGGTACTGCTTCAGACGCTTCTCAGGCTCATTGATGCCGACCAGCTCCAGCAGCTCCTTGGCGCGTGCCCATGCATCGGCCTTGTTCTTATCGGTGTGCAGGCGGATGACCTCCACGATCTGGTTGCCGATGGTGTACACGGGGTTCAGGCTGGTCATGGGGTCCTGGAAGATGATGGAGACCTCGTTGCCGCGGATCTTGCGGAAGTCCTTCTCCTTCATGTTCTCGATCTCGTGGCCGTTGAACCACACCTTGCCGCCCACCAGCTTGCCGGGGTAAGCGGTCAGGCCCATAACGGAGTAGGCGGTGACCGACTTACCGGAGCCGGACTCGCCCACAACGCCCAGAACATCGCCCTGATTCATGGTAAAGGAAACGCCGTTCAGTGCCTTTACTTCGCCCGCAGGGGTGAAGAAAGAAAGGCGTTCATCTTTGATATCAAGAATTTTCTCGCTCATTTCTGTTCACCTCATCAATTCTTCAGCTTCGGGTCAAAGGCATCGCGCAGGCCATCGCCGAACAGGTTGAACACAAGGATCATCACGCTGATCATCAGTGCGGGGGCGATCAGCAGATGGGGGTAGGTGTTCATGCCCTTGACGGCATCGGTAGCCAGAGAACCCAGAGAAGGCAGCGGGGCTGCAACGCCCAGACCAATGAAGCTCAGGTAGCTCTCGGTGAAGATGGAAGCCGGGATCTGCAGGGTGGTGGTAACGATCAAAGTACCGATGCAGTTGGTGAGCAGATGCTTTTTGATGATACGTCCGCTGGAAGCGCCCAGTGCGCGGGCAGCGGTAACGTACTCGCTCTCCTTCAGGATCAGGATCTGGCTGCGGACGATACGCGCCATGCCGACCCAGTACAACAAAGCAAAGATGATGAAGATGGAGATCATGTTGGGGCCAAGGGTCTGCATCCACTTGAAGCCGGGCTTGGTAGCCAGTGCATCCAGCGGATCTTTCAGAGCCATGCCCAGCAGGATGATCAGCAGAATATCGGGGATGGTGTACAGGATATCTGTAATACGCATCATGATATTATCTACCCAGCCGCCGGCAAAAGCCGCAACCGCACCATAGGTGGCGCCGATGATCAGCACCAGCACAGAAGCGATCAGACCGACAGACAGGCTGACGCGGGTACCCATCATGATACGCACAGCAAAGTCACGACCCATACGGTCGGTGCCCAGAATGTGCGGGAACACCTTTTCGCCTGCGTCGATACGCGCCTGCTCGGAAGCAGAGTACTCAAAGGGCTTCAGGTTGTTGCTGCCCTTCATCTGCTCGGAGTAGCTGTAAGGCCAGACGGCGGGCAGCAGGTAGGCAAAGATGGCAATGGCAATGATGAACACAAAGCTGACCATGGCGATCTTGTTCTTCTTCAGGCGGCGGATACCGTCCTTCCAGAAGTTGACGCTTTCGCGCATGACCACCAGACTCTGCTTTTCCTCATTGCTGGCGGGCAGAAAATCATCCGCGTTGAGCTGCAGGCTGAGCGGATTCTTTTTAATGTTTTCCATGAAAATCGCTCCTTTCTCTTACTGCAGCTTGATGCGCGGGTCGATGATCTTATAAAGGATATCCACGATCACGTTTGCAATGATGACCATGCTGGACAGCAGGATGGTGGTGCCCATGATCATGGTGTAGTCACGGTTGGTGATCGCAGACACGAAGTCGCGGCCCAGACCGGGCACGGAGAAGATTTTTTCCACCACGAAAGAACCGGTCATCAGGCTGGCCAGCATGGGGCCGACGTAGGTGATGACAGGCAGAATGGCGTTGCGCAGTGCGTGCTTGAACAGGATCATGAACTGGGACACGCCCTTTGCGCGGGCAGTGCGCATATAGTCCTGACCCATAACGTCCAGCAGGCTGGAGCGCATCAGACGGGTAATATAAGCCGAGGGATAGATGGCCAGTGCAGTGACCGGCATGATATAGGCAGCTGCGCTGTTCAGACCAACGGTGGGCAGCACCTTCATTTTCATACCAAACTGGTACAATAGCAGCACGCTGGAAATAAAGCTGGGGATCGCGATGCCACAGGTAGCAAACACGATAATAACGTTATCCAGCCACTTGCCGCGGTTGTAAGCGGAAATGCAGCCCAGCGGGATGCCCACGCACAGAGCCACAACCACTGCAATGCCTGCCAGACGGCAGGACACCGGCAGCTTGCTGGCGATGATCTGGTTCACGGTACGGCCGCGCTGACGCAGGCTCAGACCCAGATCGCCGTGCAGAAGGCTCTGCATGTAGTTGACGTACTGCACACCCAGCGGCTTATCCAGGCCATACTTTTCGGCCAGAGCCTGCTGAGCAGCGGCACTGATGGACTTTTCTGCCACGAACGGGCCACCGGGGACCAGGTTCATGACAAAAAAGGTAACCGTGGCCACAATGAAGATACTGAAGATACCCATTGCGACACGCTTGATGATGTACTTTGCCATCGTTTGATGCCACTCCAATCCTATCAATGAATTACTATTTTTGCTCTCAGGCCGAGCCATACTTTCCCGCAGTCTGCCAGCCTCACACATAGCGGACGTCTGTCCTTGGCACACGGACAGAAAAAGCGAATAATAAAACGATGGCATCTTGCGGTCGCATAAACACCATCGTCCATACCCGAGAAACACTCTATATATTATAAGGATAACCACGGATTTTGTCAATTTACATGAAAAAAATTCACTTCATTTCAGCAAAGCATGAGCGAAATATTATACTTTATACAAATTTTCTGTATATTTGTAGGTAAAAGTGCTACTTCTTCGGCTTTTGGGTTGATTGTTCCGTTGGTGCGTACAATCTGCCCTCCCCTGTCGGTGCAAAAAGCAGTGTCTCTGCCCCGGAACCATCCATCCATACCGTTAGTATTTTTCTCCATATTGCAGCAAAAACGGCAAAACAAAGCCACCCGCAGCCTTTTTCCGGTACAGTCAGTGCTCGGAGAAACAGTTGCGGGTGGTCATGGATCGTTTTGCGGGTCAGGAGTACAGTTTTGCGGTCAGCTGGGAGTACATGGCACTCTTTTGTGCCTTATAGGAGGCCATCGCCTGATCTGCCAATGCGGTGCTCTGGCCGTTGGCGGTCAGAATGGCGCGCATCTGGCTGACGATGCTCGCCACTTCCTTATCGTAGGATGCCTGCATCGCGTACAGTCTGCCGCTCCTTGCCAGTACGATGGAGACCTTGCGTGCCTGTGTTTGCTGAGACTCCGGCAGCGACTTGAACTCTGCTTTTGCTCCGGCAATGCAGCTGTTCAGTTCTGCCTCGGCACGCGCCTTAACGCTGTACAGCTGCTGCAGCAACGCCTTGACCTCTTTTTCATAAGCGGCTTCCTGTTTACTGGAAGAGGACGCCGGTTTTTCTGTACCGGAATTGGCTGTACCGGTATTCTCCTGCTTGCCGGAGGAAGCGGTACTGCCGCTCTCCGTCCGGGAGTCAGCGCTCCCCGAAGAAGCAGAAGAACCTTCCGGGGCCGAAGCAGCGCCCGCGTCCTCCTGCGGAGCACTGGCTGATGCTTCCTGTTCCCCACTGTTGGACGCAGCGGCTTCGTCGGTCAGTTCTTCCAGCGTGATCTCGCCGCTGAGCAGCTTATCCAGATCATCATCCGTCAGGGTGAGCTGTGTACTGTCCGCCGGGGCATCCGGCAGGGTTTCCGGCAGACCGGCTGCCATACTGTGGAGATAGAACAGCACCCCAAGGACTGCTGCTGCCAGCAGAACCACCAGCGCACCCAGCACGATCAATACGATTTTCAGGACCTTATTTTTCTTCATACCAAAATCCGCTGCCCGGGCAGAGTGCACCTCCGCCCGGGCAGTTTTCTCCTTGTAATAGGATCAGACCCATCTGCCCAAAAACTTTTTGGGCTGATGCAGGGTCACAGCGTCCAGCTCCTGATCGTGGAACAGCTCATCGCCGTTGTGCACGATGCGGGTGGCAGTTTCCTTACCCAGCAGCTTTTCCAGCTGCTGCACGCCCTGTGCCATGTGTGGCGGGCGTTTGTCCGGGGAATGGGTATCGGTGGAGATGACATGAACTAGTCCCCACTGGATGAACTTGCACAGCTTTTTGCAGAGCTTGGGTTCCAGCAGGGCTCCCACGTTGATCTGTGCATAGGCACCGGCGGCTACCCAGTCGTACAATAAGGTAGGATCCTCCAGCACATAGGGATAACGCTCGATATGCGCGATCAACGGCACAATACCCTGCTGCTGCAAATTGTACAGGGTCTGCCGAATAAAATGCGGCTTGTGGGTGGTGGGAAACTCCAGCAGCAGATAGGCGGTGTCCCCCATGCACAGCGCTCGGGTGTCCAGCTCGCACAGACCGGGAGAGAAGAACACCTCTGCACCCAGCTTGAAGTCGAACTGCATGGGCTGCCCTTCCAGTGCGGCGGTCAGCTGTTCAAAGGCAGTCTGCCGCTTTTCCGTAAAGGCTTCTACCGTGGTGCGTTCGCTGTTGAAGTGGCTGGTGAACGCGATATTGCGCACACCATCCTCATATTCCCTGCGCAGCAGCTCCAGCGAGACTGCCGTATCCTTTGCGCCGTCATCCATGCCGGGCAGAATGTGACAATGCAGATCGGTCATAACAATGCTTCCTTATTATTTACCGGCAGTGGCATCCTGCTTGCCGTAGGCATAGTTGTAGTTGTAAGCATAGCTGTATGCGTAGCTGGAGCCCTTGAGTGCCTTCTTCATGTCGTATCGGGTCAGCACGCTGCCCAGCACCCGGACACCGGCATCCTGTAGCTTTTTCACTGCGCCGCGCACCGCATCGGTGGGGGCGTAGTCGGAGCGCACTACAAAGATGGCACCATCCACATAGCGGCCGATGACGGCTGCATCGGTGACCACCGACACCGGGGGTGCATCAAAGATGACAAAATCGAACTTCTGGCGCAGAGTATCCACCATAGCCTGCATCTGCGGCTGGCTCAGCATCTCGGAGGGGTTCGGCGGCGGGGTGCCTGCGGGCAGGAAAGTCAAGTTCATTTCCTTCAGCTCCTGCAAAGCCTCGTCCAGCGTGCACTGGTTGGACAGCACGTTGGAAACGCCCTTTACATTGTGACCGGCCTTCAGATAGCGGTGCAGCACCGGCTTGCGCAGGTCGCAATCCACCAGCGCCACCTTTTTGCCGCTTTCGGCCAGCGTCAGCGCCAGATTGATCGCCACATTGCTCTTGGATTCCTCCGGCACGGTACTGGTGATGACCAGCGTGTGCACGTCCATGGAGCCTGCCATAAAGTCCAGATTGGTGCGCAGAGACTTGTAAGCCTCCACATAGCCAAAGGGCATCTTTTTATCGGTGATCAGCTGCAGGGTGCGGTGCTCACCTTCTTTTTTCTTTTTACCAAACAGATTCCACATCGTCTTACACCTCCGGGATCAGGCCCAGCACGGGCAGGCCGAGCTTCTTCTGAATATCTTCGTCATCCACAATGGTATCGTGCAGCAGGTGTGCCAGCACCAGCACGCCGCACACCACCACAGCACCCAGCAGACCAGCCAGCACAACGTACTTCTTGGTCTGGGGGAACACCTTGTTGGGGTTGATGGCAACATCGCTCACCGTCTTGCAGGAACCGGCTTCCACCTTTTCCACCAGCACGTCGGGCACGATGTCCGCAATGGTCTGTGCGATCTCACCCGCACGCTCTGCATCCGTATCGGTGACCGTGATCTTCATGATCTGGGTAGCGTCCACATCGGCAACATCCACCATGTCGTACAGCTCAGCGTAGGTCATGTCCAGATCCAGCGTATCGATCACCTCGTTCAGCACGGTGTTGCCCTTGATGATGACCGCATAGGTGCTGATCAGGTTCTTAGCCGAGTTGAAGTTATCACTGGTGAAAGTAGTGGTCGTGTCCTGCCGGGTGTTCACGATCATGTTGATGGAAGCCTGATACTTGGGTGTAAGCGCAAACATACACACCAGCAGGCAGATCAGCGCTGCCGCAACAGCTGCTGCCACGATCTGCACAGCATGCGCCCACAGCAGGCGCGCCAGTTCCATCAGATCAATGGTCTCTTCGTCCTCCATGTTCCGGAGCGACTGTCCCATAGTTGTTTTTTCGTCCATAATAGAGAAACTCACCTTTCTTGTTTTTCCGCAGTGCAAGAAATGTACACCGGGTTCCTATAGATACACATTCGTTCTTTAATGATAACATATCTCGTTGTATTTTACAAGCAAAAATGCCATTTTCTACCGGCAAATACATGGATAAAATGTGCCATCTCCCGTACAAAAAAGGCATCCGCAGCACGTTGATGGCTGCGGATGCCCTGATTTTATGGATTTTTAGCAAAAGCGCTTAACGGGAGCCCTTGTCGTAGGGGATACCCTCGGCCTTGGGTGCCATGCTGTTCTTGGAGGTAAAGGCCAGAATGACCATGGAGGCCACGAAGGGCATCATATTATAGATGTTGCTGGACCAGTGCAGCTGTGCAAGGAAGGTGGAGTCTGCGATGTTGGCAAGGCTCTTGAACACGGCAAAGAACATTGCCGCGCCAAAGATGTGGAAGGGCTTCCACTGACCAAAGATCATAACTGCCAGTGCCAAAAAGCCTGCACCGGCCACGCCGACTTCAAAGTTCCAAGTCTGCACCGGGGGCACGATATAGGCCAGACCGCCGATGGCGCCCAGTGCACCGGAAAGGATCACACCGGCGTAACGCATCTTGTAAACGTTGATGCCCACCGAGTCCGCAGCCTGCGGATGCTCGCCGCAGGCACGCAGGCGCAGGCCAAAGCGGGTCTTATACAGCACGATGTAGCTGACCACCAGCAAGATCAGCCCCAACGGCACGAACACGCTGAGCTCCAGCCCGCCGATGCTGAACAGGAAGGGCTTGTTGGAATAGTTCAGCTTGGCGCTGCCGCTCTCGCTGAAGTACTTGGAGATGACCACGGCAATGGCGGTTGCCAGCAGGTTCAGTGCCGTACCGCCGATGGTCTGGTCTGCCTTCAGGTTGATGGAGGCAAAGGCCAGAAGCAGACTGTAAACCACGCCCGCCAGTGCCGCCACCAGAATGGAAATGAGCACCACAAGGAAGGGCGACAGGCTTGCAGGCAGCATGGTCAGGGTAAGCACACCGGCCACGCCGCCGATGACCATGATGCCCTCCAGCGCAATGTTGATGATGCCAGAATGTTCGCTGAACATACCGCCCAGTGCCACCAGCATCAGCACGATACCGTACAGCAGGGTATATTTAATCAGAAGCAGCATATTACTTGCCCTCCTTTTTGGTCTTTTCTGCGGCAGGCGCAGGCTCTGCGTTCACGTTGGTCTTTTCGGCATTCCGGAACAGCAGGCTCTGGATCTTGCCGCGGAACAGCATGGAGAATGCGCACAGGTAGATGATGATGCCGCTGATCAGATCCGAGATCTCAGTGGGGTAAAATTTGGTGGACAGGAAGGAGCCGCCGACCGAGATATGGGAGATGAACAGCGCAGAGAACACGGTACCGATGGGGTTGGAACTTGCCAGCAGTGCCACCGAGATACCGTTGAAGCCCATGCCCGGCAGGCTGGTGGAGTTCAGCGGGTTCCACTGGGACACGTTGGACAGAAAGAACAGACCCGCGCCGAAGCCTGCCAGCGCACCGGCAATGGCCATGGAGAGGATGATGTTCTTCTTCTCGTTGATACCGGCATAGCGGGCGGCGTTCTTGTTCAGGCCAACGGCCTTGAGCTCGTAGCCGAAGGTGGTCTTGTTCAGCACCACCCAGATCAGCACGGCCACCGCTGCCGCCAAGAAGATAGCAATGGTGGTGCTGTTGGTCTGGAACAGCTTGTTCAGGCCGAAGTCCGGGATCAGGGACTGGGCAAAATCGGCGTTCTTGCTCAGGTTCAAAGTACGGGTATTGCGCACATCGTACATAGGGCCTGTACCGTTCTGGTAGATGAGCTCATTCACCAGATACAGGCCGATCCAGTTGAACATAATGGAGGTAATGACCTCGTTGATGTTGAAGTAGGCCTTGAAGAAACCGGGGATCGCGCCCCACAGGCCGCCCAGCACGGCTGCTGCCAGCAGGCAGACGAACCAAGGCAGCTTGAGCATGATGGCGCAGTACAGCGCACCGTAAGCGCCTAGCGTATACTGACCGGCTGCACCAATGTTGAACAGGCCGGTCTTGAAGGCAAAGGCCACGGACAGACCGGTCATGATCAGGGGTGCGGCATTGGCAAGCTCCTTGCCCACGCCGTAGGGGGCATCGTGGAAGCCGCCCTTGATGATGCGCACAAAGCCATCGCCCCATGCGTGTGCGGGGTTGATGGCTACCAGCACCAGAAAGCCCACCAGCAAACCAATCAGGATGCACAGCAGTGCAGCCAGCACGCTGGTAACAGAACTTTGCAGGCTGCCGCTGTGGGAAAGTTTTTTCTTATTCATGTGTTACTGCTCCTCCTTTCCCTGCTTGCGGGCGCCTGCCATATACAGACCCAGCTCCTGCACGGTGGTGGTCTTGGGGTCAAACTCGCCCACGATCTCGCCCTCGTACATTACAAGGATGCGGTCAGAAAGGTTCATCACCTCGTCCAACTCCAAGCTGACCAGCAGCACGGCCTTGCCCCTGTCGCGCTCGGCCACGATCTGACGGTGGATGTACTCAATAGCACCCACATCCAGGCCACGGGTGGGCTGCACTGCCACCAGCAGCTTGGGGTCGCGGTCGATCTCGCGGGCGATGATGGCCTTCTGCTGGTTGCCGCCGGACATACTGCGCACGGTGGTCACACTGCCCTGACCGCTGCGCACATCGTACTGCTCGATCAGCCGGTCGGAGTACTCGCGCACCTTATCGGCACGGATAAAGCCACCCTTCTGGAACTCCGGCTGCCAGTAGCGCTGCAGCACGATGTTGTTTTCCAGACTGAAATCCAGCACCAGACCGTGCTTGTGGCGGTCCTCCGGGATGTGACCCATGCCGTCCTTGGAGCGCTGGCGGATGCTCTCGTGGGTGATATCCTTGCCGTCCAGCGTAAGCTTGCCGCTAGACAGCTTGCTCAGGCCGGTCAGGCCGTAGATGAACTCGGTCTGGCCGTTGCCCTCGATGCCCGCCAGACAGACGATCTCGCCTGCGTGCACCTTGAAGGACACATCCTTCACCACGTCCTTCTTGCGCTGGTCGTTGTGGATGGTAACGTTTTCCACGTCCAGCATGGTCTCGCCGGGGTGTGCGGGCTGCTTTTCCACCTGCAGCTGCACGTCACGGCCCACCATGCGGCGGGAAAGCTCTTCCTTGGTGGTACCCTTGATATCCACCGTGCCCATATACTTGCCCTTGCGCAGCACGGTGCAGCGGTCGGCCACAGCCATGATCTCGTTGAGCTTATGGGTGATGAACAGGATGGACTTGCCCTCCTTCTTGAACCCGCGCATGATCTCCATCAGCTCGTCGATCTCCTGCGGGGTCAGCACAGCGGTGGGCTCGTCAAAGATCAGGATCTCGTTGTCGCGGTACAGCATCTTCAAAATCTCCACGCGCTGCTGCATACCCACCGAGATATCGCTGATCAGGGCGTCCGGGTCCACCCGCAGGCCGTACTTTTCGCTCAGCGCCATCACCTTTTTGCGTGCCTCGGCCTTCTGCAAAAAGCCCATCTTGTTGGGCTCCACGCCCAGAATGATGTTGTCCAGCACGCTGAAGCATTCCACCAGCTTGAAGTGCTGGTGCACCATGCCGATGCCCAGCGCGTTTGCATCGTTGGGGTTGCGGACGGCGACCTCCTTGCCGTTCTTGAGGATCTTACCGGCCTCCGGCTGGTACAAGCCGAACAGCACGCTCATCAGCGTACTTTTGCCAGCGCCGTTTTCGCCCAGCAGGGCATGTACCTCACCCTTGCGCAGCTGCAGGGTGATATCATCGTTTGCCTTGATTCCAGGGAACTCCTTGGTAATGTGGAGCATCTCGATCACAAAATCCTCTGCCAATCTGCTCACTCTCCTTTCGTGTCAAATCGACACCTATACTATTCTGTGTACCATTATACCGTATTTTTGCGGTTTTGCACACTTCTTTTTGATTTTTTGGCGGGATGTACTCTTATAAGTATTACTTTTGTGCAAGCTGCACGATTTTTCGCGAGACAAAAACGACCCTCTCCGTCAAAGCCTGGCGGCAATGACGGAGAGGGTCGTTCCCTGCAGCCCTTGCGGACTGTTCAAATTTTACTGGATGTAGGTGACGTTGGTGAACTCGCTGACGGTGGGCTTGGTAGCATCGTCAGAGCTGTTGTCAACAACGATCTCGCCGGAAGCGATCTTCTGCTTCAGTGCCTCGTACTCCTCAACCGTGAAGGTCTCGAAGTTCCAGCTGTCCTCAGCGGTGGGCAGGCCGACGTAATCGCCGTCCTCCAGACCAAAGTTGCCGTTGGTTGCTGCAATGGTGCTCCACTCGCCTGCCTCGATGTCGGACAGAGAAGTAGAAACAGCCTCAGACAGGCCCTTCATAGCGGAGGTGATGAACGGGTTGTAAGCATAGGTGCCGTCAGCAACGCCGTTTGCACCGATGTAGTTCTGGTCAACGTCAACGCCGATGACGTAGCCGTTGTTCTTCAGAGCAGCCTCAACAGCGGAGGTGTAGATACCGCCGCCGCAGGCAAAGACGACCTGAGTGCCGTTGGAGTACCAGCCCTCCATACGGGAGGTGATGTTGGCATCGCCGTAGAACTGGCCGCCGTAGAAGTAGTTGATGTCGATGTTAGCGCCCAGCTCCTGAGCAGCAGCATCAGCGCCCTGCACAAAGCCGTAGCCGTAACGGATGACAGCGGGAACAGCCATGCCGCCCAGGAAGCCCAGCTTGGTCTTGCCGTCCTTGGCAATGGCGTAACCTGCCAGATAGCCTGCCTGCTCCTCCTTGAAGGTGATGCAGTAGCAGTTGGAGGGGATCTCATCGGTGCCGATATCGCCCTGGGTGACATCGATAGCAATGAACTTGACATTGGGGTACTGCTCAGCAGCCCATGCCAGAGAAGCGCCATACAGGTAGCCGACGCAGACAATGACCTCAGCGCCGTCGTTGACAGCCTGACGGATCATGGTCTCACGATCCTCATCGGAAGCATCAGCCTCGGGGATGTAGTACTGGCAGTCATCGCCCATGTAGCTGGAAACAGCGCTCCAGCAAGCCTGGTTGAAGCTCTCGTCATCGATCGTGCCGGTATCGCAGGTCAGAGCGACCTTTGTGATCTTGCTGGCAGCCTCAGAAGCTGCAGAGGAAGCAGTGGAAGAAGCGGTGCTGGTGGAAGAGGAAGAACCACCGCAGGCGGTCAGAGCAGCGGCAGCAGCTGCAGCGCCAGCCACAGCCAGGAAGTTACGACGAGAAATCATCATAAGAAAACTCTCCTTTTTATACATTAAAAATTGCGCTTTAAAAAGGGAATGCGCACACTTGCACATTTACTGACCCAAGTATAGCCGGGTCATGTGAGGAAAGCAAGGCATTTCCGATTACAAAATCTTTACAGATTTTTTGTAAAATTCGCGTAAAAGTCGTACTGCTTCGCCAATTTTGGCAAAATATCCGCTTCCCGCCTCACTCTTCCACGGCTTTGTTGCCCGCCACGTTGGAGGGGCCAAAGCCGAAGGGCAGCAGCTCGTCCATGCTGCGCTCGATGAAATCCTCCGGGGTCTTTGCCATAATGACGTTCAGCTCCGGCCCGCCGAACTCGAACAATGCCTGACGGCACACCCCGCAGGGCGAGGTGATCTGCCGGTTCACTTCGCCCCGACGGCTGCCCACCACGGCGATATCCGTAAACGTGGTCACGCCCTCCGCCACCGCCTTGAACAGGGCGGTGCGCTCGGCGCAGCTGGTGGGGGTAAAGGCGGCGTTCTCCACGTTGCAGCCGGTAAAGATGCGGCCATCCGCAGCGCGCAGTGCAGCGCCCACCATAAAATCACTGTAAGGCGCATAGGCCTTTTCCCGTGCGGCCAGTGCCATGCGAATCAGCTGCTGCTTTTCTTCCATGGTCAATTTTGTCATGCTGTTTCCTCCTTTTATGGGCAAAAACAGCGCGGCTGTGCCTTGGGGCGGCAGCCGCGCTGGAAAATTATGCGATCAGTACTCTGCGCCCAGAGCGACCTTCATCATATCGGTAAAGCTCTTCTGGCGCTCCTCGGCGGTGGTGATGCCGGGAGCCACAAAGCTGTCCGAGATGGTCAGCAGGCAGGCGGCGTTCTTGCCCAGCACCTGCGCGTTGGCAAACAGGGCAAAGCTTTCCATCTCCACGCACAGGCAGCCATCCTCGTCCCGCAGCTTTTCCCAGTAGGTGGGCTTTGCGTCCGAGGGCTGGCGGTAGAACACATCCGAGGAGTGGATGTTGCCCTCGATCAGGGGGATACCCTGCTTTGCAGCGGAGGCACGCAGCTTTTCGTTCAAAGCTGCGCTGGGCAGGGTGATGTTGCCGGTAAATCCGCTCTGCACCCGGGCGTAGTTGCTCTCGCTCACGGCGCCGGTGGCCAACACGGTGTCAAACAGCTTGGCCTTTTCGGTATAGCTGCCGGCAGAGCCGATGCGGATGATGTTCTCCACGCCGTAGAAGCTGAACAGCTCGTAGGAGTAGATGCCGATGGAGGGCATACCCATACCGCTGCCCATCACGCTGATGGGGCGGCCTTCGTAGGTGCCGGTAAAGCCCAGCATCCCGCGCACGCCGGTCACCTGCCGGACATCCTGCAAAAAGGTGTCGGCAATAAACTTGGCACGCAGGGGGTCACCCGGCATAAGGACTGTCTTGGCGAAATCGCCCATTTCTGCGCTGATGTGAGGGGTAGACATAGATGATCTCTCCTTTTTATTCATGATACAGCAGAGGGGCTTTCCCCTGTGGAAAAGCCCTTGCTGCTATTTACCGATATTTGCTGCGGTTGAACACGTTCTGCGGTGCGATGTAAGAGCCGTTGCGCCGGATCTCGAAGTGGCAGTGGTTGCCGCTGGAGCGTCCGGTACTGCCCACATAGCCGATGAGCTGACCCTGCTTGACCGACTGGCCGGCGTGCACCACCAGCGACAGGCAGTGGGCGTACAAGGTGGTGTAGCCGTTGCCGTGGCTGATGATGATGGAGTTGCCGTAGCCGTTGCCCGCACCGGCACGGTTATAGCCGGCCTTGGTCACCGTACCGCCTGCCGAAGCGTAAATAGGCGTACCGGCGGCGGCGCAGATATCTACGCCCTTGTGGCTGCCGCCGTACCAGCGGGAGCAGTTCCGATAGCCGGGCACCGGCCAGATAAACTGACCTCTACCGGTGATATAGGATGCACCGGAGGACACCTTTTTGGTGCCCACCGTAACTTTTTCGGTCACAGGCTCCTTGGTCACTACAGTGCTCAAAATCTGCTGGGAAAGCTGATTGCCGTTTGCATCGTACACCCGCTGTGCCGTCACGGTGCGGATGCCGTTCTCACCCTTCTGGGTAACACGCTTCGTGCCGGAGTTCAGCTCTTTGGACTTGGTGGTCTCGGTGGTGTAGGCGATCTCTTCCTCCCAGCTTTCCACCTTGGTGATGCGCACCTCCAGCGTCTCCTCCTCCCGCACCACGGTCAGTGCATCGCCGGGCAGGATCTTGGAGTTCTGGGTCAGGCCGTTTTCGCCGTTGGCGGTAAAGCCGGTGTTCATTTCGCACAGTTCCTTCACGGTCAGGCCGTTTTTCTGGGCAATGGACCAGATGGTATCGCCACTCTGCACCGTATAGGATTTTTCTGCCTGCTGCACGCCAGAGAGCAGCTGCTCCACCTCGGCTTCCTCCTGGAAGCTCTCGTTGAAGTAGATGCCGTTTTCCAGCGTGACATCCTTGTTGAAGCCCACGGTGGTGTTGGGGTCGTCAGGGTTCTCGTAGGGTTCCAGCAGGCTGCTGATGTATCGTTGCAGGCTGTTGCCGTCCGCACACACGGCGGTCAGCTCACCGTCCAGATACAGGGCAGTGCCCTCGCTGATCTGGTCGCTGGAATTCTTGAGGATGGCGTCAGCTACGTCATTTTCGTCCATCACGTCATGGGCGATGGTCACGGAATAAGTAGGCTCCACGGTAAAGCGCGCCTGTTCTGCACCGGAGTAATTGATACGCTGCTGCACGGCCTCCAGCGCAGAGTTGAACACCTCTTCGTTGGCCACATAGCCCACGGTCTTGTCGTCCACCTGCACCTGCAAGGCGTAGGGCTGGCGGATGGTGGTCTGGAACACGGTCACCATAACGGCCAGCGCTGCCACCGGCAGCACATACATAGCCATGCGGGGCACAAGACGGATGTTATCAGCGATACCATGGGCAAGGAAGTGCCCGCTTGCGCGCAGCGCAGCGCCAAAGCCATTTTCCTTGCGCACCCGATGTGCGTGGCGCAGCAGCGCCCCGGTGCCCCGCAGGGCAAGCACTACCGGGCCGAACAGATCCCGCAGCAGCTGCGCCGCCCCAGGAAAGGCCATAGATGCGATATTTTTCAGCAGTTCTCTGACCGTTTGCAGTAGACGCTGCAAGCCGTGCTGCAAGCGGCGTCCTGTGCGAACAACGGCATACTCGGCAGAAAAGCCTACGGCGTACAGCGTCTCGCCCACTATGGGCGCTACGGGGTTATGCAGCAGCTTACGCCACAACGTTTCCCGGCGGTGCTGACGCTTGCGCCGCAGCCTGTGCCGCCGCAGCACACCCCGGCACTGGAACTGCGCCCACAGCGAGCGCAGCTTCTGGCGGCGGGGCTGCCGTACCGGCTGCGCAGCGGGCTGCTGCTCCTTTGTTTTATCTTCAGTCAACGGGATTTTTCTCCTTCCTGCGCCGCTGCAGGGCATTTTTTCGGCCCGGAACACAGCAGCTAGATGGTGTACGTTCCCCTGTTCAAAAGGCCAACAGGGCCTGTACACAATACGCTCTCTTTTTATTATACACTTTGCACGGTTTGAAACAAGCGCTTACATAAAATTTGGCTACTTTTTTCACGCAGTTTTCACGAAAAAAGTCCTTCCATATCCGGCGGCAGCGGGCTTTCCACCGTGACGGTGCGCAGCTGCAAGGGCATTTCCACCCGGATACCGTCCGGCAGCGGGGTGTATACAGGCACCGTAAAGCTTTGTCTGGCGCAGTGCAGCGCCTGCCGGCCAATGCGCTCCCGGCTGCCGCCGTAAAGGTCGTCTCCGGCAAGCGGATGACCAATAGACGCAAAATGCACCCGGATCTGGTGGGTGCGGCCAGTCACCGGCACGCAGGCCGCAAGGCTAAGGCCGTTTTCTTCCTTTATAATAGTATACTCAGTGCGGCTGGGCTTGCCCTCGGGGGTAACGCAGCGCCCGATGATGCTGTCGCTCCGGCGGCCGATGGGTGCATCGATGACCCCTTCCCCCAGCGGCAGTGCACCCTGCGCAATGGCATAATATAGCTTTGCCACCCCGCCCGCTAACAGTGGCGCTGCGTAGGCGTTTTTCGCCGCCAGCACAAGGCCGCTGGTGTCCTTATCAATGCGGTTCACCGGACGGAACACCGGGCTGTGGCCGTGTTCTGCCGCCCACGCGGCGTAGCCGTTTGCCAGCGTACCACCGGGGTAGTTCAGGGTGGGGTGCACCGCCAGCTGCGGCGGCTTTTCCAGCACCACCGCAAAGGCGTCCTCGTAGACCACCTTGACCGGAATTTCCGGCTGCGGGGTCACGCCATCCCCTTCCGGCGGCAGCGCAAAGGAGAACACCTGCCCGGGGAAGATGCGCCGGTTTGCCAGCACGGGCTCGCCGTCCGCAAAAAAGCCGCCGCCCCGGAACTTGACTGCCCGGGCAAGGTCCGTAGAGACGGCACACTGGCGCAGAAAGCTGCGCACCAGCACCCCCTCGTGGGTGGTAGCCGTATCCGGCACGGCAAAATACAGCTGCATGGCCTGCCCCTCCCCTGCAAAATCCACAAAAAACACAAATGATATTATAACAAAAATCCGTTTCACTTGCAAATCTTACTTTTTTATGGTATCATGAGGAACGGAAAACGAGTGGAACATACGGCGGCGGGGCGGCTTTGACCGCTCTGAGGAAAGTCCGGGCCTCACAGAGCACGGTAACTGCTAACGGCAGCCGAGGGTGACCTCAGGGAAAGTGCAACAGAAAACAAACCGCCGCAGCAATGCGGTAAGGATGAAACGGCGAGGTAAGAGCTCACCAGCGCATGGGTGACCATGCGGCTTTGTAAACCCTACCGGAAGCAACGCCTATATGGGACGTACAGCGCTGCTCGCGTGTCCCGAAGGCGGCACGAGCCTGTCAGCAATGGCAGGCCTAGACAGATCGTCGTTTAATACAGAACCCGGCTTACGGTCTATCTCGTTTTCCCTTTTGTGTTTTTGCGCTGTCTGCTGCGTGCAGGCAGCGTTTTTTGTTGTTGTAACGCAAAAAGGCCACCGCACAGTATTTGTGCAGTGGCCTTTTTGTTGCTTGCAAGACCATTAAAAATGCCCGCCGCGTGCGCTTTGGGCATTTTTAGCGGAATAATTATTTTAAATTGCATCCCGGGAAAATCTGCGGATTTTCCCGGGATGCCTTTTCACGCAAAAGGGACTGCTCAGTTCCCACCTGCGCCAAGGATGGCGTCCAGCACGGTGGAGGCAGCGCTGTACAGCGAGCCTGCGGCCTGCTCTACCTGCTCCTGCGTAGGCAGACTGACGGCGGGCGTCTCGGTGCTGCCGCCCTCGGCGGGGGTGGTCTCTGGCTGGGGCGTCTCGGTGGCAGCAGGTTGCTCGGCGGGCGTCTCCGCGGGCTGCTCGGTGGGCTGCTCTGCCGGTTGTTCGGCGGGCTGCTCCGGCACGCTTTCCGCAGGTTCTTCCACGATCACGCTGTCGGCAGGCGTCTCGGGCACCGAGACAGCGGCATCGGGGTCAGTGGTGGGGGTGTACACATCCGTCTTTTCCGGGGTCTGGGTGGTGGAGCTTACCGTGCCCTCGCCACCCATCACTGCCGCGATCATCTCTTTGGCCTTTGCCACAGAGGCTTCATCCGGCTTCATGACGTAGAGCTTCTGCCCCTTGGCAGAGTAGCACTTGGTACTGCTGCCGGAGGAGCCGGTAACGGTGTAGCGTTCAATATTCCACTCTGCAAAATCGCTCAGCTGCATCCGCACCAGTGCGCTGATCTGGTTCTGGGAAAGGCTGGTAACAAAGCTGTCGGAAACAGCATCCAGAATCTTGGTAAATCCCATCAGCAGCGCCGGGGACTTGATCTTGTTCAGCATGGCATCGATCACCTTCATCTGGTTGATGCCGCGCTGCACATCGCCGGTCTTAAAGGCGTGACGCTCGCGGGCAAAGGCCAGCGCAGCCTTGCCGTCCAGATGGTTCCACCCCTCCACAAAGGTGGTGGGGTCGTAGTAGCCGGGGCTGCCTACTGAGGTGAACGCCTGATCGGAGTACACGTCCACGCCGCCCAGTGCATCAATAACGTTGATGAACCCTGCAAAATTGATGCGGATGTAGTGCTGCACGTCCACCCCGTACAGGTTGCCGAGGGTGTCCATGCTGGTCTGCACGCCGTAAAGCCCGGCGTGGGTCAGCTTATCCTTGCTGTTCGTTCCGGCAAGGTCCACATAGTAATCGCGCGGGGTGTTGATCAGCACCACCTGCTTGGTAACGGGGTTCACGGCGGCAATGATATTCACATCGCTTCGTGCTTTATCAGTCAGATCACCGCGGGTATCCACGCCACTCAGGTACACCACAAAAGGCTCTTTTGTGATCTTATTCGCCTCGGCGTTGCTCAAAAAGCCATTGGTCATATTGCCCAGCGCTGCAAGGCCCTGCTGCGCCCACACGCAGCCCATTGCCATGGCGGCGCACAGCACCACCGAGAACACCCGGGACACGGTGCCTGCAGTTTTGTACTCCTGACAGCGCTTGACCAGCAGCCACAGCAGCGCCAGCAGCGCTGCCAGCACCACCAGATACAGCACCGGCAGCATCTGGGTACGCCAGAGCTGCACCAGCACCAGAACGCTTAAAATTGCCTGTACGGTCAGCAAGATCTTCCCTCGTTTCGGGGGCAGGTACGCCCCATTCTCCCCGCCAGCAGTGCTGCGGGGGGTGTTTTGCTGCGGGCGGCGGGGCGGCGCGGCCTGCTCCGGCGGCAGCTCCGAGAAAAACGCGGCGCTGTCCACCACCACGGTGGCGTCCTGCTGCTCAGCCTTGTGCAAAAGACGGTGCAGGGAACGACCGTCCTCCTTGCGGGAATGCTCGTTTTCGTCCAACATGAGAATACTCCTTTTTTAGCCCACCGGAACGATGGTCAGCACGGCGCGGGCGGGCAGGCAGGTGGCGGTCTGATCCTCCGCCGACAGCCAGCCAAAGCCCTCGCAGATGTGATCCGGGCAGGGCGATTCAACAAACCGCGCTCTGCCGTCCTTTACCTCTATATGCACCGTATAATAACCGGTGTCCACACTGTAAGTCTCGTCCTTTTCCAGCGGAATGTCCAGCACGGTGTTGCTATCGCCGTAAATCAGCTGGGCAGTCAGTTTTCCACCTGTGGCGTTATGGCTGCGCACAGCCAGCAGCACCGCTGCTATGGCCAGCACCACCACTGCAAACAGGATATTGGTCAAAAGCTTTTTGTTCTTCATGGCTTACTGCTCTCCTGGCTTGAGCTGCTCCAGCTCAGCCAGCCAGAGGGTGGCACAGGCATCGCTGGGCATGCGCCAGTCGCCCCGGGGCGAAAGGGTCACGCTGCCCACCTTGGGGCCGTCCGGCAGGCAGCTGCGTTTGAACTGCTGGGCAAAAAAGCGCCAGTAAAAGTTGCGCAGCCACTTGTACAGCACGGCGTCCGTATACTCTGCCCTGCCCGCAAAGGCAGCCTTTGCCAGCCGGTAGATCTTTGCCGGGCCAAAGCCGCAGCGCAGCACATAATACAGGTAAAAATCGTGCAGCTCGTAGGGACCCACTAAATCCTCGGTGATCTGTGCAATTTCGCCGTCCTTGGCGGGCAGCAGCTCCGGCGAGACCGGGGTAGCCAAAATATCCAGCAGCACATCGTGCAAAGCGGCGGTGGCGGCGGCTTCGGCTTCGTACTGCACCAGATAGCGCACCAGCGTTTTGGGCACACCGGCATTCACGCCGTACATGCTCATGTGGTCGCCGTTGTAGGTTGCCCAGCCCAGCGCCAGCTCCGAAAGGTCGCCCGTGCCCACCACAAGGCCGCCGGTGCGGTTGGCAAGGTCCATCAGCTCCAGCGTGCGCACACGCGCCTGCCCGTTTTCAAAGGTAACGTCCAGCACAGTCTCGTCCTGCCCGATATCCGCAAAGTGGCTGCGCACAGTGTTGGCGATGCGAATTTCCTGAAAGCTTACGCCCAGCTCCTCGCACAAAATCTCGGCGTTGCTGCGGGTGCGCTTGGTAGTGCCAAAGCAGGGCATGGTCACCGCCAGCACATCGGCGGCGGGGCGGTGCAGCTGCTTCATGGCGCGCACTGCCACCAGCAGGGCAAGGCAGCTGTCCAAGCCGCCGGAAATACCAATGACCGCTGTTTTTGCGTGGGCGTGTTCCAGCCGCTTGGCAAGGCCGTCGGCCTGCATCTTTAAAATCAGTTCGCACCGGGCGGCGCGGCGCTGCGGGTCGCCGGGCACAAAGGGGGCGGGGTCAATGCGGCGGGTAAGCACCGTTTCCTCCGGTGTTAGGTCAAATTCCACCGTGACATAGCCCTCGGCAGTGTGCTCAAAGCTGGTGTTGCGGGCACGCTCGGCCTCCATGCGCTGGCAGTCCAGCTCAGTCTCGGCGTGGTCACCCGCAAAGGGCGCAGTCTCGGCCAGAATGCTGCCGTCCTCGGCAATGAGGTCATGCCCGGCAAACACCATGTCGGTGGTGCTTTCACCGTGCCCTGCCGAGGCGTACAGGTAGCCGCACAGCAGCCGGGCGGACTGGTTTGCCACCAGTGCGCGGCGGTACTCGGCTTTGCCCACGGTCTCGTCACTGGCGGAAAGGTTTGCAATGACGGTAGCGCCCGCCAGTGCGTGGAAGGTGGAAGGCGGCAGCGCGCTCCACAAATCCTCGCACAGCTCCACACCCAGCACAAAGCTGGGCATCTGGCGGCAGCGGAACAGCAGCGACGTACCAAAGGGCACCTGCTGCCCGCAGACGGTCACCGTCTGCACCTCGGTGCTGCCGGGAGTGAACTGCCGTTTTTCGTAAAACTCGCCGTAGTTGGGCAGATAGGTCTTTGGCACGATGCCCAGCAGCTGCCCGCGGCACAGCACAGCGGCGCAGTTGTACAGCTTGCCGTGCACCAGCAGCGGCAAACCCACCAGCGCTACGGTATCCAGCGTGCGGGTCTGCGCAAGCAGCCACTCCAGCGCATCCAGTGCGCCCTGCTGCAAGGTGCGCTGCAAAAACAAATCGCCGCAGGTGTAGCCGGTAAGGCAAAATTCCGGGAATACCGCCAGCTTTACCCCGCGCTGCGCGGCAGCTTGCAGCTGCGCCAGCACCTGCTGCGCGTTATAGGTGCAGTCTGCCACCCGCAGCGCGGGCGAAAAGGCAGCTGCCTTTAAAAAACCATCTTTCATAAGAGGATTTCACATCCTGTCTGTTTCAATGTTGCCATGGTGACCCATGTTGACCATAGTATACCACAAACAGCACAAAACGGAAAGTAACAGACTGGTAAAAGAAGTGTGAACGCGGGAAAACCCTCTCAGTCATCGCTGCGCGATGCCAGCTCCCCCGAAAGGGGGAGCTTTTGCGGTTACGGCAAAGAAT